>Ga0131853_10008847_pt1 | contig 18360 bp, 12 predicted proteins | sample TergutLab28metaG_FD_92764 | JGI IMG/M metagenome (GOLD analysis project Ga0131853, IMG submission 92764) | Labiotermes labralis P1 segment gut microbial communities from Petit-Saut dam, French Guiana - Lab288 P1 (version 2) (version 2) | ecosystem: Host-associated > Arthropoda: Insects >... | reverse complement strand
GGAGCGACCAGACCCGGGAGTGGATCGGTCTGGCGTTCTTCGCGCGCGGCCCGACGGTGACAGGATCGAGGAAGACATGACGTTCATCCGCTACGAGTACGCCGACGGCCTGGCGCGCATCACGCTGGCAGATGGCGAGCGCGGGAATCCGCTGCACATCGCCTCCGCGGCCGAGCTCTTCGGCGCCGTACGGCAGGCTTCCTCCGACCGTGCTCGCGTGATCCTGCTTCGGGCCGAGGGGCGGTTCTTCTCCGTCGGCGGAGACCTCGCCGCGTTCGCGGAAGCGCCGGACAGGTCGGCGTACATCGATGATCTGGCCGAGTCGCTGCACCGGGTGGTCAGTGAGCTGCAGCGGTCACAGGCGATCGTCGTTGCCGCGGTCCAGGGGCATGCTGCCGGTGCCGGATTCCCGCTCGCCGCAGCGGCGGACGTGCTCGTGGCGGCCGAGAACGTCCGGTTCAGCTTCGGCTACAACAGGGTCGGCCTCAGCCCCGACGGCGGCAGCACTCTCCTGACCCGGACGCTCGGTCTGCATCGCACGCTGCGACTCGCGCTCCTCGGGGAGCCGCTCGAGGCGCAGGAGGCTCACGAGGCCGGCCTGGTCGCCGCCGTCGTGGCGGGTCATCGGCTCGAGGCGCACGTCGACGAGGTGGTCCGCACGCTGCTCGAGCTGCCGACTCAGGCGCAGGCGGAGACGAAGAGGTTGATCAGACAGCACGTCACCGCCGATCTCGAGGCGGCGCTCCGAGACGAGACCCTGGGCATTCGGGCACACGCCGGCACTGGGGACGGGGAGGAGGGCATCGGCGCCTTCCTCGAGAAGCGGAAGCCGCGGTTCGAGCAGGCGCGGTGACGCGGTCGGTCGAACCCTTCCGCTATGAGGCAAATAGGTTGTACATTTAGAGTCCCTTGGCGGACGAGAGGAAGAACGGCATGCGGCCCTACGCAGCCCAGATGGCGCGTCGTTCGCGACGCATGCTCCGGGGACGTGCGCACCTGCGTCAGTTCTCCGCGGCGCCGACTCTCCTCGAGCTCCTGTTCTCCGGACGGAAGCGGCTCGGCAGACCGCGCGCGTGAGAGCCGCGGACGAGCGGTGTCCGTCAGATGCGACGGAGCCCGGTCGCAGCGTGCCGGACGCCCTGGCGAACCTTCGCGACGTTGCGACACTCGCCAAGGCGCTGAGATCCGGTGTGCTGCTCAGGAGCGATGCCCCTCTCGAGGGCGACCGCGCTCCGTCGGGCCTCCCGTGGCCGCCGTCCACGGTCATCGACCTGAGGAGCCAGCGTGAGAAGCGAGAGCGGCACCCGTTGAGCGAAGGATCGGTCGTGGTCGACGTCCCGCTCTCGATCAGGCCTCGGACGACCGACCAGACACCCTCGCCGGCGTGGCCTGCGAGCCTGGGGGAGTCGTACGTCGGACTGCTGAGTGAACCACTCGCGGCCGGTCTCGTGGCGGCGGTGACCGCCGTGGCGGATGCGGCACCGCCGGTCCTCGTGCATTGTTCGGCAGGCAAGGACCGCACCGGGGTGACGGTGGCGGTCGTCCTGCGGCTCGCTGGTGTCCCCTCCGACGAGGTCGTCGCCGACTATGCCATGACCGCGGCGGCGATGCCCGCGGTGCGCGAGCGGATGCGAGCCACGGTCCGGACGGTGACGGCCGAGGCCGCGCTGGCGCTCATTCCGCCGTACGTCTTCGCCGCTGCTCCGGACGACATGGCGCGGTTCCTCGTCGCCCTCGACGAGGGTGAGGGTGGCGCCGTCGGGTGGTTCACCTCGCACGGCGGCGATCTCGCCGCGGTCGAGCGGCTGCGCCGCGTGTTGCTCGCGCGTCCGGAGTAGGCAAGATGTGGCCGTGACCGCCCAGGTGCCCGTGCTTCGTCCCGACGAGATCGCCGACGGCGCCGCCCGGCTCGAGGTGCGCCCGGACGGCTCGGTGCTGACCCCGATGGCGTTCGTCGACCTTGCGGCGGCTTCCGAGAAGGAGATGAGCGCCGCCGCCGCGGCCCTCGCCGACACCCGCAGCAAGATCCTCGTCGGTGTCGCCGGGACGGCTTCGGCGGAGCTGACCGCCCACCTGTCGATCACGCTCGCCTCAGGCGAGCAGGCGGCCGGCTCGCGGTCGTGGGTGGTGGTCCCCGACGTCGACGCCGTCGCGGCGCGGATCGCCTCGACGGTCGAGGCCAATCCCTGCGCCGCACTCGCCTTGCGCGACCTGCTGCGGCTGACCAGCTCGCTTGACGCGGTAGGAGACGGGCTCGTGGCGGAGTCGTTCGCGTACTCGATGCTGCTGGCCGGAGCCGAGTTCGCGCGATGGCGCAACTCTCGGCCACGGCACGCTCTCCCCGTCTTCCAGGCCGATCCGGTGCTCGTGGAGCGGCTGGACGGCGTCCTGGACGTGCGCCTCAACCGGCCCGAGCGGCGCAACTCCTTCAGTCGAGAGGTACGAGACGCTCTCCTCGAGGCACTGCTGCTCCCGGAACTCGATCCCACGATCGAGCAGATCCGGATCACGGGGCGGGGGCCGACGTTCTGCAGCGGCGGCGACCTCGACGAGTTCGGGTCCACCGCCGACGTCGTCACGGCACATCAGGTCCGGACGACGCAGGCGGTCGGGCTCGCGATCCATCGGTTGCGGGACCGCACGGTGGTGGAGCTGCACGGCGCGTGCATCGGAGCCGGCATCGAGGTCCCCGCGTTCGCGGGACGGGTCCTGGCTCGGCCCGACGTCTCGATCCGTCTTCCGGAGCTGTCGATGGGGCTGGTGCCCGGCGCCGGGGGCACCGTCAGCCTGCCACGCCGCATCGGGCGATGGCGCACGGAGTACCTCGCGTTGTCGGGCCAGCCGATCGACTTCGAGACGGCGCTGACATGGGGCCTGGTGGACGGGCCCGGGTGAGCGATCAGTCCGCCTCGTAGATCGGCCGTCCGGCGCGCCAGACCTTCCTGACGCGGCTGGCGTCCGGATCGTCGAGGCATTCGGCCAAGGGCGCATCGAGCAGGACGAGGTCCGCATCGGTTCCTGGATGGATCGTGCGCGGAGCGGCCGAGGGATCTTCCAGAGGTGCGAGGTAGCCCGCGAGTGTCGTCCCGACATCGACCCGCTCATGCGGCAGGACGACGACGCCGTCGGGTGTGCGCCGGTCGCGCGCCGCGCGCATGATCGCCCACGGATCGAGCGGTCCGTACGGCGCATCGCTCGAGACGACCGTCGGGACGCCGGCGGCCAGGAGCGACGCGTACGGATACAGGCAGGTGCGTTCATCCGGCTCGAGATCGCGCAGGTAGTCGTCACCTCGAGCCTTGATGAAGCCGGGTTGGGTCACGACAGCCACGCCGAGGCGACGCATCCAGTCGTGGACCTCGGGCGGGACGACGGATGCGTGCTCGATCCGGTCCAGACGGTGCGGACCGGCCTGGTCGAGCGCAGCCAGCGTCAGGAGGAGTGACGTCGCAGTGACGCAGTGGACGGCCACGCCGCGCCCGGCTCCGTGCGCCACCGCGACCTCGGCGGCCAGGTCGTCGAGGTGGGGGAGGTCATGGTCGCGAAGGTGGATCTTCCATGGCCCCGCCTCCGCCGCCGTCCCCGGCGCGCCCAGCAGGTGGATCCGTTGTGGCAGGCCGGCGCCGCGGAGCAGTGCGAGCGCCCCCGCGGTCAGGCCCGGGGTCGCATCAGTGACGCCGGTGATGCCCAGCGCCGCGAGCGATCGTCCGACCGCCGCGAGATCGGGAACCATGGGCGGCACAGCCGAGCGCAGCCGCGCGTCGTAGCGCCAGAGCCGCCCAGTCGGTGCACCCGAGGCGTCGCGCTCGACGTCGGGAGAGTCGTCCAGGTGAGGCGCGACGACGCGCAGGGCAGCCGTGTTGAGCATCCACAGCGCCCCGCTGCGGTGCTGGATCCGGACGGGACGATCCGCGACGATCCGGTCGAGGGCGGCCGCGTCCAGCTCGCCGGCGATCTGTTCGTGGTAGCCCGTGCCTCGCAGCCACGCTCCCGTCGGCAGACCGTCGGCCGCCCGGCGTAGCGCTGAGTCGAGCGCGGCCGCATCGGCGACCTCCGGGGGTCCGCATCGCACCGATGCCTGCTCGGCCGCCATCGCCATGACGTGGAGATGGTGGTCGTGGAGACCGGGGAGGAGGGCGGCGCCCGCGCCGGCGATCTCCTCCGTGCCCGGCCCGACCGCCAGGTCGTGCCCAAGCCGTACGACGACCCCATCCTGAACCAGCACGTCGCACCGGGATGCGGACACTTCGACGTCGCGTAGCAGGAACGCCCTCATCGCTCACCGAGCCAGCGGTCGTTGTGCTCGCCCGGAACCGGCGCTGGACCTGCCGGTCCACGTGGTGCAGGTGGCCGTGGCGGCATCACGGCGCAGCGACCGCTCGCGGTGGTGACCTCCCACGTGTCGTGACCGGTCTGCCTCACCTCATGCTCGGGCATGGGGCCCAGCGTCGAGGCGACGACGTCCCGCATCGAGACATCCAGAAGTCGGGCGTGCTCCGACCGCAGTGCCTCAACGGCGACGTGCGCTGCGAAGACGCCGGTCATCGGGTCCGCCAACGCGTCCCCGAGGAAGCTGATGCCCGTCTGCGTACGTGCCACCATGCCAGCGCCGGCGGCGACGTCGTCACCGAATCCGACGCGGTTGCTCCACGGCCCGGTGCGGCCATAGGCAGTGACCGACAGCCAGGAGGTGCCGTTGTCGACGAACTCCATCGCGTCCAGGCCGAGCTGGATCAGAGCACGCGGGCGCGAGGCCTCGATGACGAGATCGGCCCGTCTCAGGAGCCGGCGCAGACGCTCGATCCCGGCTGCGGAGCGTAGGTCGACGCGGACCGACTCATGTCCGGCATGGAGGAGGCCGTAGAAGGCGCTCGCCCCGTTCCGTGCGCCATCGAGTCGGTCGGCACCTTCCACCTTGACGACCTGTGCGCCGAGCAGCCCCAACAGGTGCGCGCAGAGTGGGCCTGCCCAGAGGGCGGAGAGGTCGACGACGAGTGGTCGGGACCGTCGATGTCGGCGTGCGCCGCCCTGGGTCACCACCGCCGGTCTGATTCCACCGCGAGCGAGTGCCTGCTCATCGAAGGTGTCTCCCGGCTGAGGAACAACAGCAGCCGGGAGGCCGAGCAGCTGCGCACGCGCAACGGCCTCGCCCGACCGCTGTTCCGCGAGCCATCGTGCTGCGGCGTGCCACGGATCGCCGGCGATCTCACGTCCGACGAGCGCGCCGACGAGGTCGGTGTCGTCGGGCCGTGCGAGAGAGAGCGCGACGTCCCCGTCGCTGCTGGGCAGGATCCGGGCCGCGCGGCCGGCCGAGCATCGGGCAGCCGGCGGCAGGGCGGCCAGCGCTGCACGCTCGCCCAGCAGGCTCGCGCCGTTGAGGTCGAGGCCGAGGTCATCGAGCGCGGAGACGACGAGGCCCGCGGGCGAGCCCGGCGCACACTGTGGAACGCCGGCAGCGTCGCGGCTCAGCCACATCGCACCGGAGGCCGCCCAGGCGGCTACGGGATCGGTCCGCACCCCGCCTCCTCTCGCGTCCGACGTGCCCACGTGGATGGCCACGGTCAAATTAGTATATTAATTATGCTCATGATGACAGGAGGGTCCGCGATGAGGATCGGTTACAAGGCCTCGGCCGAGCAGTTCGGCCCCCGTGACCTGGTGGAGTATGCCGTGCTGGCCGAGAAGGTGGGCCTGGACAGCGTCTGGATCAGCGACCACTTCCAGCCCTGGCGGCACGAGGGCGGCCACGCGCCGCAGGCGCTGCCGTGGCTGGCGGCCGTGGGGGAGCGTACCTCTCGGATCCTGCTCGGCACCTCGGTGCTGACGCCCACGTTCCGCTACAACCCGGCCGTCCTGGCGCAGGCCTTCGCGACCCTGGGCTCGCTCTATCCGGGCCGGATCGCGCTGGGTGTGGGCTCGGGCGAGGCGCTCAACGAGATCGCGGTCGGCTCGGTGCCGAACGAGGGTGAGTGGCCGGATTTCAAAGAACGATCTGGCCGGCTGCGTGAGTCGATCGCGCTGATGCGCCAGCTGTGGACCGAGGACCGGGTCACCTTCGAGGGCGACTACTACCGCACCAAGGACGCCACGATCTACGACAAGCCAGGGGCCCCGATCCCGGTCTACATGGCCGCCGGCGGTCCGCAGATGGCCACGTCGGTGGGCCGCCACGCCGACGGCTTCATCTGCACCTCCGGCAAGGGCTCCGACCTCTACGAGTCGCTGATCACCGCGCTCGCCAAGGGCGCGGAGGCGGCCGGCAAGGACGTGGGTGGCATCGACAAGATGATCGAGATCAAGCTGTCCTACGCCCGCACTCGGGAGGAGGCGCTGGAGAACACTCGCTTCTGGGGGGCGTTGGCGCTCACCCCGGAGCAGAAGCACTCGGTGCACGATCCGGCCCAGATGCAGCGGCTGGCTGATGAGCTGCCGATCGAGCAGGTGGCCAAGCGCTGGATCGTGGCCACGTCGGTCGACGAGACCATCGAGGGCCTGCGCCCGTATGTGGAGCAGGGCTTCAACCATCTGGTCTTCCACCCGCCCGGTGACGACCAGGCCGGCTTCCTTCGTACTTTCGCCGAGGAGGTCGTCCCGGCCATCCGCGCGATGCCCGTCGTGTAGGGGAACACCCTTCACCTGAGCGAGGGAGTCCGTGACCCGCCCGTGCGGCGGCATTCTGGATCCGCAGCCGGTGGCCAGCACGATCCAGTCCGCGGGCGATGACCTCGCCGTCGACGAGCTCGACCTCACCGGCGTCCGGCCGGATCGCGTTGGCCTCCGCGTGGCCGATGAGCCGGTCCGCTGCGCGGCGTACCACTCGTCGGGTTGCAGAGCGATCCCGCCGGCGCGCAGCGCCGCCGCGGTGTTGATCCCGCCGACTCCACCGCCGACGATCACCACGGCTCCGGCCTTGCTTATCGTCGTGCGGCCTTGCGCTCCTCGAAGAAGCCGGTGATGCGCTCGGCGCTGTTGGACCCGGAGCTGGCCACCCGCGAGACCATCATCTCGGCGAACATGCCCTCGGCCATCGGCAGGTCGGAGATCCGCTGGATGCCGTTGATGATGGCGAAGTTGCCCGAGGGCGCGTTGGTGGCGACCTGGGCGGCCAGCTCGATCGCCTTGTCCAGACCCGCGCCGGCCTCGACGGCGTACTGGTTGAAGCCGAGCAGCCTGCCCTCGTCGGCGTCGTAGGTGCGGCCGGTGAGCATCATGTCGATGACGCGGGAGGGGCCGATCAGGCGGGGAATGCGCACCGATCCGCTGCCGCCGAGGAAGATGCCGCGCTGGCCCTCGGGAAGCATGAAGGTCGTGTTCCGCTCGGCCACCCGGATGTGGGTGGCGCTGGCGAGCTCGAGACCGCCGCCCATCACGGCACCCTTGAGCACCGAGATGACCGGGACCTCCCCGAACTGGATCAGGTCGAAGGTGCGGTGCCACTTCTTCGAGCGGGCGAACTGGGTGCGGACGTCCAGCGGCGTCTCGGGATCGGGGCGCGTCGCGACGAGCTCCTTCAGGTCGAGACCGGCGCAGAAGTTGTCACCGTGACCGTGCAGCACCACGACCCGGACGTCGGCCGGTACGTCGGAGAAGTAGTCGTGCAGCTCGGCGATCATGGCGTTGCTGATGGCGTTGCGCTGGTCGGGCCGGTTCAGACCCACCAGCTCGATGTCGTCGCGTCGCTCGATGGTGAGCAGCTCGGTCATGGGTCAGCCTTCCGCAGGGATGTCAGTCGAGGTCATCGGGTGTCACGGGATGTGGGAGGGATCAGGGCAGCTCGATGGTGGCCGAGACCGGCTGGTCGGCGAACAGCTCATCCACCTCACCCAGATACGGCGCGGCCGCGTGCGTCGCTGGTGCTCAGGGTGACCTCGATCAAGGTTGGCGCGATCGGATCGTGGAGGCGTCCGGCCGTGCCGGCAGGCTATTCACACCGTTGGCGTTTCCTCGGAAGCGCTCTCGTCATTCGGAATTTGGCTTGGCGGCCGGTTCCGGGCGCGATTGGGTCACGGCATGAAGCTCCACGCCCCCGTCGACGACTGGGTCTTCATCCTGACCCGACTCCTCCGGGTGCAGAACCGCACGGATCTGCCCGGGTTCGCGGACATCACCGAGGACGTCGTCGCGGACCTCCTGCACGAGGCGGCCCGCTTCACCGAGGACGTGCTCGTCGACGTCTGCGCCGCGGGTGACCGCGAGGGCGCGCGCTTCGAGGACGGCACGGTCCACGCCCCGACCGGCTTCCGCGAGGCGCTGCGGCGTACCGCCGACGCCGGCTGGCACTCCATCGGGATCCCCGCCGAGCTCGGCGGCGGCGGGATGCCGTCCGTGCTCGCCGCGGCCGTGGCGCAGATGCGCGGTCCGGTCACGCACTCGTTCGGCATGTACAGCTCCTTCTGCAGTTCGGCGGCACTGATGCTGAGCAGGGCGGGGGAGCCGTGGATGCAGGAGGTCGTCATCCCGCGGCTGGTGGCCGCGGACTGGACGGCGACGATGTGCATGACCGAGGCGCACTGCGGCTCGGACCTGCGCCGGCTGCGGACCCGCGCCGTGCAGGACGCGGACGGCACCTGGCGGATCACCGGCGACAAGATCTTCATCTCGGGTGGCGAACACGACCTGACCGACAACATCGTCCACGTCGTGCTGGCCAAGGTGCCCGGCCCGGACGGCACCGTCTCCGACACGCTCGAGGACGTCAACGTCTTCCTCGTCTCCAAGCACCTTCTCGATCCCGCGACCGGCGAGCTCGGCGAACGCAACGACGTCGCCGCGCTCGGCATCGAGCACAAGATGGGGATCGAGGGCTCGGCCACCTGCCAGATGCGCTTCGACGGCGCGGTCGGCTGGCGGCTCTCGGTGCCCGGCGCGCGGGGAGCCACCGCCAACATGGCCCCGATGTTCGTGATGATGAACACCGCGCGCGTCGGGGTCGCGCTCAACGGGGTCGGCTACGCCCATCTCGCCGCCGCGAACGCGCTCGACTACGCCCGCGACCGGCTATCCGGACGCGCGCCGGCCGGCCCGGCGCGGCCCGACCTACCGGCGGACCCCATCGCCGTCCACCCCGACGTACGGCGGCTGCTGCTCGGCGCGAGCTCGTTCGCCCAGGGCGCGCGCGCCCTGTGTGCCCAGGTCGCCCTGTGGCAGGCCGCCTCGCAGGTCGCGGCGGGGCCGGAGGCCGCCGACCTGCGCGGGCTGGCCGAGCTCTTCCGCCCCGTGCTCAAGGCGTACTGCACCGACAAGGGGTTCGAGTCGGCGGTCAACGCCCAGCAGGTCCTCGGCGGCCACGGCTACACCACCGACTTCCCCATCGAGCAGTGGGTCCGCAACGCGCGGATCGGGCAGATCTACGAGGGCGCCAACGGCATCCAGGCCCGCGACTTCGTACGCCGCTGCGTGCAGGGCCGGGACGCCCACGCGCTCGAGGGGTTCTTCGGGCTGGCCGAGGAGTTGATCGCCCGCCACCAGGGGCACGACGAGGTCGCCCGGCACGCCGAGGCGTTCCGCGGCGCGCTCGCGCGGCTGCGCAAGGCGGTGGCCGCGGTGCAGGCCGCCGATGCGGGGGCCGGCGCGGCCGCGGCGTACGACCTGATGACCGCGTTCGGCGTCCTCGGGGTGGCGTGGGCATGGCTGCGCACGTTGGAGGTCCTCGACGAGGGCGGCGTCGCCGAGGCGATGGTGCGGGAGAAGCGGCGCCTGGCCAACGTGTGGATCAAGCGCGAGCTGCCGCTCGTCGCGGCCTACGCCGACCGGGTCGAGGACCTCGCCGGGGAGCTGCTCGAGGAGGACCCGTTCGCGTGACCCTCAGGCGTCGGCCTCGACGATCGGTCCGCGATGGCCCAGCAGCCGCGAGATCTCAGCCGCGGTCGAGCGGACATGGCGCTCGGGCCGCGCGTGCTGTCTCGGACGCAGTCCGCAACCGCGGCAGCTTCGCGGGCGGCGGGCAGCAGTCCCGCCAACCGCCCGCCGGGGTCCAGCACAGCTGTAGCCACGCGATCGCTACGTGTTCGTGGCCCGGCGGGCAGGCGTCAGACGATCGCCGCGCCTTCGGTCCTGTCCTCGCCGGCGGTGGAGCGCAGCGAGTCGAGCAGGCGGCGATGACCCGTCAGGTATTTCGCTCCCGCATGGACTCCCCAGACGTACATGGCGAGTGCGCCGAGAGCGACCACGATCGAGTCCCACGGCTGGTGGATCCAGCCGGCTCCGCCGTAGCTGCCGATCGCCGCGACGGCGTACACGAACGCGATGTAGGCGACGAGCCAGATGCCACCGGCGAGGTCGCCGGGGTCCCGCTCGCCACGGATGAAGCTCACGACGAACCAGACCAGCCCGACCAGCAGCGGGATGATCGTCTTCCACAGCGTCGACCAGTCCTGCCACAGGATCACCAGCGAGGCCACCACGAACGCGGCGGGGGCGATCAGAGTCATGCCGGGCAGCCGGCTTGCCTCATCGCCGAGTCGGACCCGCCGGAAGACCATCAGCGAGACCGAGCCGATCGAGAAGGTGAGCGCGGCCAGGGCGCTGAGGATCTCGACGATGTTGTGCCAACTGGGCAGCAGGACGATCGTGCCGGCGCCGAGGACGAAGTTGACCAGCAGCGCGGCCACCGGCACCCCGGTGCGCTCGCTGACCCGCATCACGACGCGCGGGAAGAAGCCGTTCTTCGCAAGCCCGAAGACGTTGCGGGCGTTGGCTGCGGTGTAGACGATGCCGGACCCCGACGGCGAGATCGACGAGTCGGCGATCAGCAGCCAGGAGAGCCAGGTGAATCCGAGCATCTTGGCGAGATCGGCGAAGGGCGAGTCGAGGTTGACCCCGTGCCACCCTGCCTTCGCCAGCTCGGAGGCCGGCAGGCCGCCGAGGTAGCCGACCTGCAGGCCGATGTAGAGGATGATGCTGAAGCTGATCGTCACGACCATCGCGCGCGGGATGTCACGGCGCGGGTTGCGGGCCTCGCCCGAGAGCTCGATCACGTTGCGGAAGCCGGTGTAGGCGAAGATGAGGCCGCCCGAGGCGATCGCCGACAACGCCGCTGACATCCCGTACGGCGCGAAGCCGTGCGAGCTGATGTTGTGGGAGAGCCCGCCCGCCTTGCTGTTGGCCCCGAAGCCGCTGGCGAGCAGCAGCAGGACCGTGATGGTCGGGATGGCCAGCTTCACCGTGGTGACGACGTTGTTGGACTTGGCGAACCACTTCACGCCGAAGTAGTTGATGACGACGAACGCCGCCATGAGGAGCACCGCGACGGTGGTGCCGAGCGTGGTGAGGTCGTCGGTGGAGGTGTTGTAGACGCCATGCCACCAGGTAGAGGCGTACTGCACGACGGCGGACGCCTCGCTCGGCGGGTTGGCGACGTAGGAGAGCCACATCGCCCACCCGATGATGCTGGCTGCCAGCCGCCCGTTGGAGTAGAGCGGGTAGCGGACGAGGCCGCCCGACTCGGGTCGCACCATGCCGAGCTCGGCGAAGACCAGCGCGATCATCAGCATGAGCGCTCCGGCGATCACCCACGCGATCAGCGCGGCGGGCCCTGCGGCCTGGGAGGCGTACATCGCCGAGAACAGCCAGCCGGAGCCGATCACGCTGCCGATCCCGGCGGCGGCGAGGGACCAGAAGCCCAGGTCGCGGCGGAGCTTGCGGTCCTCGCGGTCGGCCGCGCCCTGCCGCTCCAGCTGATTGCCCGCAGTTGCGCCTGCAGTCATGTGTCGCCTCCTATGTCGGGAAACCTTCTACCCGTTCGGCAGGGGAGGAAAACCCCTGCGTAACCAGTCGCAGCCCGAGAGTGGGTCCTTGACAGGGCGCCGACGGCGCGGGCCGCTCGCGGGTGACCCGCACCGGCCGCGTCGTTCACGTCGTCAGCGGTCGTTACCCTTGCACACCCGGCACGGCAGTGGGGAACCCGCCGGATGTCAAGCCGGTAGTCCGAGCGGGTGGTCTTGACCGAATCCGTCCTGCCGTCCCGGGACCGTCCCGCACCATGGAGCCCCAAGTAAAGAGGTAAAGAGAGCTCCTGAGTGTTCCGCATCGCCCGCTACGGCATCGCCGTGGCCGCCCTCATCTCGGGGGCGCTGTCTGCGGCAGCGCCCGCCCAGTCCCAACCGAACCAGCCGAACCAGCAGACCCAGCCGCAGTACGTCGTCGGAGCCGCGCAGCAGATCCTGGCGGGCGGGGTGGTGGACTCGCTGCCTGCCACCGTTCGCGGGCCGCACGGGAAGCTGCTCTTCATCATGAGCAACGCGTCCTCGGAGGAGTTCACCCAGAAGCCCTCAGGAGCGCTGATGAACCCCCGCATCATCTTGCGGAGCGGTCCGAAGGGCTCGGTGGACTACTGCGGCGTGCACCCGGTCGGCACCATCGTCAAGCTCACCTGGAAGCACTGGATCACCTTCTACCACGGCGAGCAGGCCGATCCCTATGTCAACGGTGGCGTCTGCGATCGGCTCCCGCCGTACAACCAGTCGACCCGGTGGGCGGTGTACAAGCTGCAGACGTTCGACGCCGGCCTGACGTGGCACAAGGGCGGCCAGGTGCTCGGCCAGGACCGTCAGTTCGTGGGCTGGTCCGCGAACCCGCAGGCGACGGCGAACATCAACCGCGACGACGCCGGGAGTCCTCGCCTCGTCGTGCGGAGCGGCTACATGTACATGTTCTACCGGGCCGTCAACCAGCAGTCTCCGGATCAGCAGCAGATGTCGGTGGCGCGTGCTTCGCTGCGCAGCACCGGAGCGCCGGGCTTGTGGCGTAAGTGGTACTGCTCCGACCCCGAGGACCCGACGACGTGCGGATTCACCCAGCCCGGTCTGGGAGGCATGCAGACGCACGTCCCCGGCCTGGTGGCAGAGGCCCGGGGGATCACGTGGAACACCTATCTGCAGTCCTACGTCACCGTCCGAGCGTGGTCGGACGGGCTGTGGATGCAGACCTCGCAAGGCTCGAACCTGCTGGCGTGGAGCCCGCCGGTGCTGGTCCTGCCCCTCGGCGGCTCCTCGGGCCAGTGGCCGCATGCCGTATGCGATCCGAGTCACCCACAGCCGGACTACCCGATGGCCGCGGGCTATGGGGCGACGATCGGCCTGGACGGCTCCTCGACCACCACCGGCTCCCGCTTCTGGGTCTACTACATGCTCAAGCCCAAGGGGCAGTGCTTCTCCAGTCGGTACCTGATGAGGCGCGAGGTCTCACTCACTGGAGGTCTTTGACGGCCGCCGTTGGCGAGGCACGTGGATCTATATGTGACAGGCGTCACGTGTCAAGCCTGGTGGCGTGACCGATCTCGGCCGTGGCCGGATTCGGACGCCGATTCTCCTGCCGGAATGGGCCTTCGGCCTCACGATTTATCGCGGGCGGTCTGGACCTCCCGACATCTCATCATCTTCCCCGCTGCACTCTCGAGAGGCTTCTTCGTGCACTCCACCCTCCGACGAGCGCGCTTCGGCGTGCTCGCTTCCGCGATCGCACTGTCCGGGTCAGTGTTGCCTGCGCTCCTCGCCGCGCCGGCACACGCGACACCGGAGGTCAGCCCGACTGCGGCCATCTCCTTCACCACGGCCGCGCCCGCACGCGGTGTCATCGGGTCCACGTACAGCCCGGTCGCCGTCCCGCTTGACGGGGCAACTCCGGTCACCCTCGCGCTCGACCCGGCCTCCTCCGGCTGCTCCCTGAGCGGCGGACAGGTCTCCTTCGACCACGCGGGCACCTGCGTCATCGACGCGAACCAGACGCAGTCGGACGGCACCGTCGCAGCCCCGGCACAGCAGTCGATCGTCGTCGGCCTGCCGCGCTCGTGCGCTGAGGCCGTCAAGGCCGGGGTGCTGACGGCCGACGGCCCGCTCACCGTCGACATGGTCGGGGCGCCCGCCACGGTCGACTGCGTCAACGTCACCACCAACCCCGCCTCCTACATCGACCTGGCTCAGACCGGCCCGGGCTCCAACTACGGAGCGGTCTACGCCGGCGGCAGCTGGGGAGGTACGACGACGAAGACGTCGTACACGAAGGTCGCCGTCAACACCCTGACCGGGCAGATCAACCCGAACGACACCACGTACTCCACGACCACCGGGGGCCCGCTCGTCTGGAACGCGCATCGATGGACGCAGGTCCCGTGGGGCCTGCTCGGCATGTGTGCCAACAGCGGGAACGGCGCTGCCGACGCCGACCTGTCCGGCACCGGCTTCGTCTTTCCCTACGGCTCCGCCCAGTTCCAAATCACCGGCTGGAACCCCTACGGCCAGGTGGTGACGTGGCCGAACCTCAGCCACTACTCGGTCAGCGGCCTCAACGCCACGTGCGGCGGCTACTCGGCTGTGCGCGCCTACGGACAGACCCTGGTGAGCATCCCGGCCAACATCGTCGACCCCACGACGTTCGCCACCAACGCCAACACGACCGCCAACACGATCGCCGTCGCGCCCGATGACGGCTCCGGCAATGCGCTGGTCGGCCAGGAGCTGACGCTGACCTCGCCGGGTGACCAACTGACCTCGATGGCGCCGCTCACGATGCACGTCGGCGGTCTGGCTGCCGGTGTGAGCGCCACGTTCAACGCCACCGGTGCCTGCACGGTGGACCCGTCCACGGGCGTGGTCACCGCCACGGGCTTCGGCTCGTGCACCGTGATCGCCAACGCACCCACTCCCGCCGGCGACGCGCCCACGGTGCCCGCCACGACCACCTTCCAGATCAGGTCCAGCACCCAGCTGAGCTTCTCGGCGACGCCGGGCGATCAGCACATCGGCACTCGCTACGACGCCGTGGTCGCCACCACCTCCGGCGAGCCCGTCTCGCGCAGCACCAACGACGCCACCGTGTGCACCGTCCTCGGCGAGATGGTCGCCTTCCACGCCAAGGGCTCCTGCGTCGTGACCGTCTCCCAGACCGGCGACGCGACCCACACCGCGGCCACGGCCCAGCAGACCCTCACCGTCGACGGCGACCTGACCCAGGGCAGCGTCACCGTCAGCGACAACCCGCAGCTCGGGCAGCCGATCACCGCGACCGTCGCCGGCTGGGACACCTTCGCGACGCTGAGCTACGACTGGAAGATCAACGGGGTGAGCGTCTCCAGCGGCGCCAGCTACCTTCCCGTGCGCGCTGACGCCGGCCAGGTCGCCACGGTGACCGTGACCGCGAGCGCCGCCGGCTACTGGCCCGCCACTGCGGTGGCCACCTCGGCCCCGATCGCGCTGGCGACGCAGAACGCCGCCACCGTGACGCTCGACGGCACGCCGCAGGTCGACCGGCCGGTCACCGCCAGCTTCGCCGGCACCACCCCGGGTGCCACCCTGAGCTACGCGTGGACCGTCGACGGTCAGTCCGTCGGCGCCGACTCCGACACCTACACCCCGGTGGCCGCCGACGCCGGCGGGACCCTCGCCGTCACGGTCACCGAGACCGCGGACGGGTACCAGCCGACCACGGCGACCGCCTCGGACACCGTGACCCCAGGGATCCTGCCCGCGGCCACGGTGACGATCGTCGGCACGCCCCAGGTCCACCACGCGCTCACCGCGACCGTCGACGGCGGCACCACCGGTGCCACCTACTCCTACGCATGGAGCGTGGGCGGGCAGCCGGTGGGCACCGATTCGGCCACCTACACCCCGACCTCCGCCGACGCGGGCAAGAGCGTCATGGTGACTGCCACCGAGCAGGCCACGGGCTACCAGTCGCTGTCGGTCGTGGACACCAGCGCTCCGGTCGCCCTGGACACGCCGACGGTCGGGAGCGTGTCGGTCTCCAGCGGCCCCCAGGTCGGCCAGCCGTTGACCGCCACCGCCTCCGGCTGGGACGCCGACGCGTCGCTGAGCTACGCGTGGACGATCGACGGTCAGCAGGTCGGGACCGACTCGGCCACCTACACCCCTGCTCCGGCCGATGCCGGCAAGACGGTGAAGGTGACGGTCACCGCGACCGAGGACGGCTTCGACTCCGCCACCGCGGACGCTTCCTCCGCCCAGGTCGCGCTCGGCACCCTGACCGCCGGGACCGTCACGATCTCCGGTGACGCCAGGGTCGACTCCACGCTGACCGCGGACCTGGCTGGCTGGGACTCCCAGGTCACCTCCTGGGCCTACTCGTGGCAGGTCGACGGCGTCGAGGCCGGCACCGCCTCGACCTACGTCGTCACGCCGGCCGATGCCGGGAAGACGATCACGGTCACGGTCACCGCCGCCTCGGGCGGGTACGCCGACGCCGCGGTCACCTCTGCGCCGACCGCCGCGATCGCGAACGCCGCCGGTCTGGCGACCGGCCGCGTCATCGTGAAGGGCGCCACCACCGCCCTGCGCGTCAAGACCGGCAGGACCCTGACCGTCACCACGACCGGCTGGGACCCGCGCCTGACGCTGCACTACGCATGGACGATCGGCGGCCGCCCGGTCAAGGACGGTCACCCGACGCTGGTCGTGCCCGGCACCGCTGCCGGCAAGGTCGTCCAGGTCACCGTCACCGGGACCGCCCGGGGTTATGACCCGGTCTCGGTCACGGCGAGCAGCATCCTGGTCGTGAAGAACCCGACGGTCACGGTCACCTACACGGTGGCCGGCCGCCACGTCGCCGGCTCGACCCTCACCCGGGCCGGCCACTGGGCCGACGCTCCGGTCACGGCGTCGTCCACGTGCCACGCTGGGACCGCCGCGCTGACCGCCTGCCCCGCACCGCTCGTGCTCGGTCAGGGTCGCCACCACGCGATCACCCGGACGGCGTACGCCGCGGACGGCGGTCTCTCCGCCGTGACGGTGGGCCCCATCGACGTCGACACCACCGCGCCGGCGGTCTCGGTCGCAGGCGTGACCAGGGGCTCGATGGCTCTGGTCGCCCCGGCGCACGCGTCGTGCCGTGGCTTCGACGGCCTGTCGGGGATCGCATCGTGCCGTCTGCAGGTCCACCGGGTCACGACCGCGACCGGGCAGAAGATCACCTACACCGCGACCGCACTCGACCGCGCCGGCAACCGGTCCCGCTCCTCCGCGACGGTGTTCACCGCTCACGTGGTGATCGTGGGTGCGCCGTGGGCCGGTGGCCGGTTCCACGTCACCCACGGCCGCGCCTACCAGGTGCTGGTCTCGGGGAGCGCCCAGCCGCAGCTGCTGTTCGCCGCTCCGCAGCCACGGGTCCCCGCCGGTGGCAACGTCGCCTTCCACGGCGCGGGCAAGGGCCGGTGGACGCTGATCGTCACCATGACGTCAGCGACCCGGTACTCCCACGACTGGGAGCTCGGTGTGCGGCAGGCCGGCAGGCTGATCCGCGTGCCGCTGTACGTCGCGAGCTGACGCCCGGCTGCTGAGATCAACGGTGAGGCCCTCCCGGAGCGGGAGGGCCTCATCGTGCTTGGTGCGTGGTGGACCACGCCGCGCGGCCGAGACGTCACCCGGTGACACCCGAGAGGTCACCCGGTGACACCCGAGACGTCACCCCGTGACACCCGAGAGGTCACTCCGTGACAGCGCGCGGGTGAACCGAACCTGTCATGCGGAACGCGGCCGGAGCGCAAGGTCGATCAGCACCCGCTCACTCGGAAGACTTCCGTCGTCGAGCGAGCCCGGGATCGAATCCGTCCCCCTGCTCGCATACGCAGTCAGCGCCGGTTCGTCGGTCACGCTGATCGACTTGCCGACGATGCGGCACCAGCCGCGGGTCTCGAACCCGGAGCAGAGCTTGCTCACGCCCGACCGGTTGCTCCCGACGATCCGCGCCAGGTCGAACCGGGTGATGTGCTCGAGGGCGGGCGCGTCGGTGCCGAGTACGGTCTCGTGGGAGAGAGCCACGAGCTGGTGTGCGACCCGTTGCGCCAGGCTCTGCAGCCGATTGCGGTATGCGGTCTCCTGCTGCTGCCGTACCCGGGCGGCCATCACGGCCATCACTGCCTTGGACACGTCCGTGGCACCGGCGTGGAGTGATCCGGCGTCGACCCAGCGCACCCGAGTCGGCACCAGCGCCTCGAAGTACAGATCGGCGTCGAGGGCGCGGAAGCCGATGAGGCTGTCCTCGCCGATCGTGGCGCCGGCGCCTCGGGTCTCGATGATGGCCCGCTGACCCCGTGCGTCCGTGCGTACGGCGGCGACGAGCCCGGCGTCGAGGAAGCCGAAGTGAGTGGCCAGGTCGGCCGGCGTGATCCGGTCACCGCGCAGGTAAACGGCGGGGAGGTCGGGCACGCCGTAGTGCGGAAGGCGAGCCGGCCGGCCCCAGTCGTCGTGCGCCTCGTGGCGGTGCCGCTCGAGGATCGAGGTGACCGTCATCCTCAGTCCTTGATCTCGCAGATGACGGCGCCGTTGGCGATGGTGGCGCCGACGGTGGCGCTCAGGCCGGTGATGGTGCCGGTCTTGTGGGCTTTGAGGGGTTGTTCCATCTTCATGG
>Ga0131853_10008846_pt1 | contig 18360 bp, 9 predicted proteins | sample TergutLab28metaG_FD_92764 | JGI IMG/M metagenome (GOLD analysis project Ga0131853, IMG submission 92764) | Labiotermes labralis P1 segment gut microbial communities from Petit-Saut dam, French Guiana - Lab288 P1 (version 2) (version 2) | ecosystem: Host-associated > Arthropoda: Insects >... | reverse complement strand
GTGAAGGTATTGCACAAAAAAACCCCCGGGCCCCTATTTGGAACAAAAAAAACCGAAAAAAAAGGGGGATGAAAAAAATGGACAAAATGGCGGCCCAAGGGACTCCGAATTAAAAGGGGGGGGGGGGGGCGGTAGATAGCAGACTATGTGGCTGGACAACCCAAAGCCCACTTTGGAAGGGGATACTGCAGGAGTTCTCTATATGGTGCCATCTAGTTTTTCCTCTTTCAAGTTACAGCACCTTCTCTTTTCCTTAAGGTCATCAACTAGCTGCTTACGTCTTCTTCCTCGTCTTCCCGTACTTTCTGTCTTTCCTTGTATCTTTCATCCGATAATGTGTCTTAGAATGCAGTTCGTACGCGAGATGTGACCAATCCAGTTAGCCTTCCTTCATCTCACTGTATGTAGGATATTCCATTCTGCCTTGACTCTATGAAACACTTCTTCATTTTTTTACACTATCCAAACTGTGTCAAGAAACTACGAGTATATTTACGACCCATACACGATTCATGGTCTGGTGCTTCGGCAAACTTACAACTTTATTAATAAACTTAAAAACTGGAGATGGCGTTTAAACAATTTAAAGTATCAGTAGTGCAAGAAAAGTTACAAACGATAATTCATTATCATCCACGCACGCACAAGACAACGAATTTTAATGCAAGACCTAGTTTATAATAAGCTAGCAGTCCTGTAGAGCATGTAGGAAATTGTTAACACGAATTCCAGTAACTGAACATCGACTGTCCGTACACTGAAGCAAACTTTACAATTTCGACGTCAATTTTCTACTTTACTTATGTTCTCACAAATTCCAATTCTCTTGTAAGAAACAAATTCTAAGAGAGACAGAAGACTATCCCGTCGGTGATCATCAAGGACTACGGTCGTCTGGTAGGTGGTCACCAGCGCTCCGAAGGCACATGTTATGAAGTGCTTATTTGTTGTCACCAGCCACAAGGTCACAGTATAAATCTCACAGAGATTGTTACGGAAGTTAATCTTGGTAATTCGTTACGCGTATTCAGGGAAACTTATGATTAAAATGAACAGCGATAACCTTATTAAGAGCATATACCATCGTCTTTAACATGAAGTGGACCCTGCACTTTCCCACGGCGCCGTAATGCGTTTTGCTATGACATTCACTATTAACAATGACTACCTCCATGAACAATGCGTGTATTAACACGGTGGTCTTTAAACGTAAGCGCGCTGAGTTCACTGTCAGGATGAACTAGTCTTTATGTATAATTCAGATCAACCTCAAGCTTCAAACAGTGCGCCTCTCACCGTGGAGGCCCGGGTTCAGTTACGGGTCAGTCAGTGTGAGGTTCGTGGTGGATAAAGCAACACCAGGTCAGGTATTTCACCGAATAATTCGGGTTTCCCCTATTAATATTATTCCGTCAAAGCTCCATGCCTTTCTCCATCTTAATATTACCGTTATGAGGACGAACAAGTGATGTTGTGTAACTTTGAAATAAAGCAATGCTCTTCCGGACATCGAGGAGCATTGGACAGAACGGCACTATCGCATTTATGTTTCATAAAGTTAAAGAGATCCTCATAATACTGTTAACATTTTGTTCAATGGCGCACAGTTGTGTACGTTTTGCAAATAATAGTACAAAGACAAAGTTCACCAAAATATGACTGTACGGATTTGTTTGGATATATTTTCTGGCCAACAAGTGTTAAGTGGTTGTTTAAATAATGCTCATTCGTATTAAAATTAAAGTCACGAAGTATGACTCTTATTCGGCACTATTCAAATTCCGTACCTATTGTTATGCAGTTGACGTACAAACAAGACATTATAATGAAGAGTTTATTGTACTCCAGCTTTTTAAGACGTAGATATAATGATTATACTATGTCCAATGTAACATTACAACAGCATTTGAATAGCGCCTCCCGCTAATAATAAAAGCATGTATTTGCATACACACATTATAAACAGATACATACATAGGCTTAATTGTTCCTTATTTATATCTCAAGGTACCAACTTCCTTGTCACACTGTTCATCATCGCCATAAGTAATTAGCATACAGGTGTTCATTATATCTTAAACATGAAACGTGATTTTGACGTTTTGCTGACCGTGCATCTCAGTATATTTATCTCAGTATTTAACCAACTTGATGCACAAATTTTTGTTTTTCAATAAGTTTATTTCATGCCTCTACATGTTTCGAGCACATGTGCTCATCATCAGGAGGTCAAAATTGCATTACACAGTCTCTGGTATCATTACACCTACAGGTGTTTCGAGCACATGTGCTCGAAACATGTAGAGGCATGAAATGAAACTTATTGTGAAACAAATTTTGTGCATCAAGTTGGTTAAATACTGAGATGAAAAGTGATGTATTAAGAATACATGAACATAAGATTTTGTCTTTTATATTCCCGTAAATTTTTACTTAAGCTGATAACACTTCAGTATTAGTTTTACACGTTATGTTTTAAAGCGAACGAATGTTCAGTGTCATAACTCATCGAGACCAAAGAATTTAGGACGTTATTCTACACGATCACTCGTTATAACTTGGTTGCCCCGACGTGCTCAGTCTGGTAGAACCTCTTTCGGGAGACGGGTGTGGTTCACCGAATCACATATAGTTTTAGTAATTTTCTTTTTACTTATTGCTTTATTTATTCATTTTATTCTTCATATAAAAAAGTCGTACTGTATCCAGTTAAACAACTAAACCATTTTTTTAATGAAATAACACAGTCACTTGTACTCCCTCACTTACGTCGCTCTCGTACGCGACTCCTTTCTCACTGGACTGCTATCGTCCGTTGTCTGCTGCTAACGTTTCCTCGTTTAAATCTCTCCCCGTACAACCCCTCCTACCTATCACCAGCGGTTTCTGAACATACGTTGACAGATGAAACTTATAACGCATGAGCATGAAACGTCCGTAACTGACGCCAGCAAACCTAATAAACAAATATACCCAAATGATCGGCTACATTCTGAACGCTTCTTGCTCCTATCTAAATACAGAAATCATCAACGTTATGTCCTACAGCATGGAAAATGGCCGCACCGGTTACGGTAGGCTGGTACGCCGGGTGCACGTAGGCAAGTAAGAGCAAGTGGTATATTTATTTTTTTATACTATACACATAATTTGCAAATATGGCCGCGGGCCGCATAATGCAAGATGACGGGCCGCGGATTGGAAACCCATATCATACAGATAACAGATTCGGTCCCAAGCCAGGACGATTTAGAGTGTACTTATCGACATTAATTTTAAAGACAGTTCGAAGATACCGAACTTTCCAAACAGGCCAAAAACATGTCAGTCGCTCCGACGGTAACACATTTACGATTTACGTGTCTAAATTTTTCGACAGTGAAATATACATTTAACTTATTCGCGAACTAACTGCACATTTGTAATACGCTATGCATTCAACAGCTCGAGAAGTTCATTTTTATGCAGCACTAATATTTATCACCTTATTTACAAAGGCCCGAAGTCTGACCCTGTTCCGAACCAGTTTAATTCGGTTCACAACCATAAAGCTTTCTCTAAGATCTACTTGAATGTTATCGTTCCTTCAAGGGTAATGACGCAAACTGTCTCTTCCATTGCAGATTTTAATCTATTTTATACGTATTTGGGAGAAAAATTGAAAATGTTATTGAAGCCTTCACACAAACTGATATTCCTGATTATCTGGTAATACTTAAATTTCATTTTGTAACTAACATTCAATGAGCTTTATACAAGCTGTACTTAAAATCCGGCAAAAATTCAGGAACTGTATAAACCACCAGGCATTCTGTGCCATACAGCGTTATTTACTTCGAACAAAGAACAGTTCTTTAAACAGTGCTGTTGTTGTTGTTATGATCGTTTACTGTCCTGACAAACGACTCCGTGGGAAGGATTAACGAAGGTACAAATCCACAGTGTAGAAGGAAGTGCCCACAGGGCGGTAATTCCATTATGCCCCCGATGTTAGGATTCTAATTAAGGTGAAGTGATGGTCGGCAGACCTACAAATTAACTCGGTACGCTATGTATCTCACATTCACAAAATATATAGACTTGTGTCAATGTAACGGAAAGGAAGATAGCGTGCCTATGCGGGAACAAATGCGCTATCATGTCGGTCGGTCTCGAAAACGAGTATCTCTAAACGGAAAAACTGACCAAGCTCCTTACCTCTAAACCAGCATAACTTCAAACCCTTACCTATAAGGTAACAGCAGACGACTCCCCTTAACTCTCAACTTACACAAGACCAGCTCCTTACTTTTAACTGACAGAATACCATCTTCTAAACTCTAAACTGACAGATCAGCCCCTAACCTCTAAACCACAGGTTCACTTACCACAGGGAGGCTAAGAGTATTATTCTTTAATATTTTTATATGTATCTAGAAAAACATGACGGAACTCAGTGACAGTGACCGTATACCACAGGCAACATCCTTTAAAGCAAGAGACGTTTATTATGAATGTGACAGAACAGATGGAAGACAGAAATCTCTTCAAGTGCTTCCTAAACCTCCCACGAGACGCTATTGGTCCTGCCGATTGTCGCACGTGACACAGACACAGGGCTACTTATCCTTGACCTACAATTATTCGTTTGCACGCCAGTAGGCAACGTTGCCTAAGGTCAGTCTTCTTCACCAAACTGACTCACGTGGACAGTATTTTTTACCTCATACACTTCATTATGTAACAGAAACAGCCAAGACCTGTATGACGGTCATTCCAAGGTAATATGCGGTCTGATTCGACGTCATTCTGCGCCTTCAGTAGGGCGTAATGAGATAACAAATCGCTGTGCTTCTCTGTTGATTTATTCGTCACATCATTTAAGCAGATTAACTTACTACATGCTGATGCCGGTGGCTGTGCGGTCAAGGCGTATTTATGCAGCCGCTTGACTGGTGGGACTGTGGGTTCGAATCCGGCTGAAGACATGGATGTTTGTTTCTTGCCTTTTTCGTGTGTTGTGTATGTAGCGGCCTCTGCGACAAGCCGATCACTCGGGCACAGAAGTCGTACCGGGTATGTGAGTGAGTGTAACTCTGTGCGATCTAGTGACCTAAACAATGAGGCGGCCTAAGCTCGAGTTCAGCTGTTGCGCCACAAAAAAAAAGGACTACATAATGTACATAAATTACATTATTCAGGCCAACATTTAGCCATCTTAATGTCCAAGCTACGTGGATAAATGTGTAAGGTTAACACGGCTATCACAAGAACCCACCAATAGGTCTTGCCCAGTTAAATCCGTTTAACATTATGAAAACAGACACAACGAGGCGGTTTCCCAAATTTCTCAGTCTCAAAAATCTGCACGGTTTTCCTATTTTCTCAATCTGAGGTGCATCTATTGCCAACTTTAACTTTCTTGTTGTGTTTAACAGTAATTAATTCCTTCATTATTGTAATCAACACAACGGTATGACAAACACAATACTTGATCGGAGACTAAAAACAGTCAGCATGGATTTTTCTAGGCGAAGTTTAACCTAGAACAGGCCAATAAGACCCAGATGGGGAGTAGAGGTATAGCTCTACTCTTTCTTTAACTTCGGCGCTTAGATGGGGTTGGTGGGCCACGGGGCCGGTCTGATGGGTACGGAAAATCTCGCCTACTCCGGGATTCGAACCCTGGACCGTCCAGCCCGTAGCGAGTCGCTATACCGACTGCGCTATCCCGCCCCACAAAATTCTTCTAGGCACTTCCAAGAATGTGTAGTCAAAGTACCTCTCGCGCATTTTATCCGCACTGTGTTCTTGGGGGTAGGCTTATAAGCTCTGAGATGGGTCCATTCGTCTTACATTCTTCTGAAATACAAACATTTCAGAAATCCAAACAAGAATTGGTACTTGTCAGGGACCCCTTAGCCATGGCAGGTGGAAAAGCAATGGTCTGCTTGGCAAAATGATATTTTCTGCTGTTCCTTGTGGGGATAAGGAAGAAATACAACGAAATGTGGGGATTTTTAATGGTGTTTCCGTCCGTGTGGGGACGACCAAGCTATCTCTTGCGGCTGGCTGGACCACTACACGAGCAGTGCCACGCGTTATCGCATTGCCAGTGGGATTTCCGTGCACTCCACTAGCAGTGTTTTCTGTTTCGTGGCCTCAAATCCGCCATTATACTCTTGTTCTTATTTTGGCACATTTAATTGGTGAAATTTATAAATTTTGGGTTTATTCGTCTTTACTCTTGACAGCGTATTTAAGTAAATTGTAAACAAATATAATTTTTAATCTTCCATTAGCTTCAGTCTGATGTGTTCCTTGTTTCAATGATGCACGTCTTTAAAATTCAGTAATCAGTTTTGTACTTTAAGTTCCCAACAGGAGTCTAAAAATATTCCAGAAATCTAAGAGACACCGACAAATACTAGGGACCAGAAGGGTGATATCAAGCAACTTCAGTACCGACAAGACAGGCAATGTACGTATAACGTAACACTGAGGAGCGTTCGAGCAACTATTGCTGCAGTGGGAAAGCAATGAGTATTACACAACGTCAGAGTGAGTATTTGTAGTCTTAGCTCATGAGCCATATTGTCATCTGTGGCATGCGCCGCTCTACAATATTTTTCCCCATTATCTCATAAACTGCATGATTTTCGGAAAAAAAAAAGTTACTGAACACAAAATGTGGGGTTTGATTTTTTGTGCAACTGGTCTCTGAAACATTTCTCATTCTAAGAAGAAATGAGAGATACAGGATAAAAATGTATATTGGTATACATGTAAAGTATCCTTTATTCCTTTCCGATTTTAATGAAATTTGAATTTTCTCGACAGATTTTCGAAAAATCCTCAAATATCAAATTTCATGAAAATCCTTCCAGTGGGAGCCGAGTTGTTCCATGCAGAAGGATGGACGGACAGATATAACGAAGCTAATAGTCGCTTTTCGCAATTTTGCGAAGCGCCTACAAGGATCCACAATTCTCGGTGGCCCGTAAACCTTACCGTTAAGTGGCGCTTTTTGCTCGGCGCATTTGGACCTGTGCATATTTCAGCATGTAAGGAACAAACTGCAATAATTATGTTAAAAATTTGGGCGCCACCATACAAAATTTAGTCTTTCGGGTTTTGAGTAACCCTGTTCTCAAATAAATAAATAAATAATTAAATAAATAAATATTATAACAAGTATATTCTACTTGATTTATTTTATTTTACAGTGAATAACAAAGTTCACCACTGCATGTACATTAGGGTGAACTTATACTGAGGGCATTTGATTATATTGTGACTGTTTCATTTGGTTACATCTTGCACTGTGTTTGTTTTAACTTGTACGGTACTGTGGTTGTTTTAACTTGTTTTGTAATGTGTGGGTGTTTTGGTAATATGTGTACTTGTATTTGTTGCGTTTTGTATTGTTTGTACTGCGTTTTTGTATTGTTTCGTTTATGTACATTTATTATTATTTGTACTAGTGTATGGACTACTGCCACAGAGAGACAATTCACTTGCAGTTAATAATAATAATAATAATAATAATAACAACACGATCCTGCGACAATTACGGCCTATACTCATTTCCCCACCCCAGGGTCCATTTCGTAAGGTCTACTTTAATGGTATGGGGTACGCGGTGGCGCAGTTGGTAGGGGCACTGCCCTACAAGCCGGAAGGTCACAGGTTCGTTGGAGTTTTTCATTCACATAATCCTTCCGGCATCACTATGACCACTGGGTAGACTCAGCCTCTAACAGCAATGATTACCAGAAATACTTCCCAGGGCTAAGGCGGCCGGTGCGTAGGGCTGTCAACTTTGCCACTTTGACGTGCCGATTGTCTAGAAATCTGGGAGACTCAACCTTCTAGAACCCTATAATCCTGTAACAGGCCTGTACAGGCATTGTTTTACTTCATATTTTAATGCCTTTCTCCCAGATCACTCTAGACAATGTAAGTGGTCCTGCAGATTTCCTACCAACATTTTAGTAACTTTCTTGTCTCCTCTATCTTAGCTACATACGCAAATATCGTAACGTCATTATTCTAGCAATACGGGCGATCTGTAAAAATCCAGCTTTCCTTGATGTAGAATACCCCAAATTATTGACGAAGTTTATCTCTCTTAGGTATACACATTTTGTAAGCAATGGATTACAATAACAGCGCCCTGCTGCATATGCGAATCTTAATACATATTCAGAAACCTACATTTTGCCTCATTGGAAACGCTGTGAGGACGCCCTGTTGTCCTTGTCTGAAGGAAGGAAATGAAGTACAAATGGTTTCCTGCCTTTGTTCAATGACATAACCTTCGCAGTGGGTTCTACGATGATAGAAATGGCTTATTTGGAAGTTGTTTGGAGAGCCACAGGCAGATACAGGTTCAAATGGTTTACCGTATAGTCCTAAGTAAAAACTGGCAAAAGAACAGTTAAACTTCACTGAGTTTAAAAGTACCCGGGACTTATTTAAATCCCTTGGAAAAATAATGAATTGTGAGGATTGGGCATAATATGTCGGGATGTAGAAGAAGAAATCCGATGTCTGTTGCAGGCGAACGGCGAGGTTGTAAAGACAGAACATTAAATTTTAAGCAAGGACATGAATTTGTTTCACGAAGAAGCTCAGATGTGCTCTGTTTGTGTTCCAAGGTCGCTTTTCAAGCATGAGTGACACTCCGGTTGGGGCATTCCCGGCTTCCTTCCTGCATACTTTCGGGTTATGTTTTTCAGTTTATTTCAGACTTCAAGACTTAACATGATTTTTAAACACATGGTTACGTGCATCGTAATTCAATGTTAATAAAAATCCAACCAGATGCAACAGTATGCTGATATATATTTACTGACTTTGCAGTAAATAAATATCTGCATACTCTTTCATCTGGTTGGATTTTTATTAACACTTAACCTGATGTTAACATTATTATAATGCAACTGCAGATTTCGATGGCATTCAGAATAGAGATTAAGGACACGGGTTAAACAGGTACGGTGAAGTTGACTCTTAGCCTCAGGGTAAGTCCCCGACCTAAAACAATTAATACGAGGTATGTTCCGAAGTCCGACAATGCTTAAATGAGATACTTTTTTTGACACGCACTTTCGTTTCAATGGGCAGTTAAGCTAGAAAACGTAGCGAGCAATTGAAACAATTGTAAGGAAAATAATTTCAACGTAAAAAAATACATTTGGAATTCAAAGCCAGTCTTGACGACGTAACAAGCAAAATAATTAGGCCTGTACCGGAAATAGGACACCAGTCGTCTGGTCCAGCTAATCATTCTATTGAGCTATGATATAAGATAATATTACAATCTATACGAGTTATGTTGCCTGCTGAGATGTTTTTAGAGATTACAACCTCAAACCAGTAAAGTGTGGATCAGTGTTACATTTTCCTTGGGTTTTGGAGGAAATATATTTGATTCGAATGTCGGTCAGGTGTCCGGCTTATCCAAACTGCGGTTCTCATGGATATTTCAAGCCTAAAGACCGAGTCACGCAACTTCCAACGCTTCATTAAGAGGACTCTACTACTGTGAAAACGGTTAGGTTTACGAACATTCTAGTCCCAAAAGAGACGGGTAATTTCTTGACTAACCGAACGGCTATGAGTTTCTCAAATAGACTGTGTTCGTGGAGCGAGCGCCTAAGCGCAGTGCCATGACGATATACGCATGAGTGGTGGTAAAGGTTCCTGTACTCTTTAAAGTTACACTTCGTGTTAAATTTGAAGTTACAACGGAGATCTCTGAACATTGCTAATTAATTTGCTCCATGGAAGTTAATGAAATTAAATGATCGAGGACACAGAAGATTTTTCCTTATTCATTACCGGAAACTACATTTTTCTACGGTTTCCGGTCTTGTGGGATAAGACACCGTGCCGTTGGGAAAGGCTGGTCCTTCGGAATTCAGGAACCACTCACCCAGCGACAAAGCATCCTGCCCCAGAGGACCAAAATTCTCACAAAAAAAAAAAAAACATTACAAGTTTATACAGCCGTTTATTTTCAGAAAACAACTAATCGGAGCGAAGATTGCTCAGCGACCGATTCGAAGCAACAGTCTCCTAGATAAACGTAACAAAAGAAACGAAGTCTGTTACGACTTAAAGAGACCATAATTTACACACACTCACACACACACACACACACACACACACACGATTGATTTAAACAATTCCACTCCTTCCTCATAGAAATTAAGCGTGGAGATAGAGAAAAAAGCATCCACTTGTTACAGCGGGCTTTGCATTTGGGATGTACTACCTACCAACTATCTCTATCACATTCATTTCGAACAAGTGTTTATTTTCGAATACAAATTTTGCTGTTTCTGCAATCATCGAGAGTAAAATAATGTGCAAGAAAAGAGAGGTATGACCTCTTCACATGCATTAAAGCATTAGAGAGAGCTGAATGAACGGAAACTGTTGCAGTTCCACATTTGGCTTATCTTGAAGGCTGCTAGAACGTGCATGTGTAATGTATATATGCATTTCGCGTCTTTCATATTTATGCGCGTGCACTGACGGGGTTGCGAAACCAGTTCTCAGAAATGATTTATAAACACTGCACGCAAGTTTCAGAACGGCAGCAACTCTGTTAGTGAAGTTTGGCCTACCAGGTTTTGATTCCCCACGAGAGTAAGAAATTCTCTTACAACTGCCAATACGATAGTGAATTTCATATGGGCGTCGCTTAACGACGGAGATACGTTCTGAGAAAAGCGTCGTTAGGCGATTTCGTCGTTGTGCGAACGTCATAGAGTGTCCTTACACAAACGTAGATAGTATAGTCTACTACACACCCAGGCTATATTGCTCCTAGGCTACAAACCTGTACAGCATGCTACTGTACCGAATACTGTAGGCAATTCTAACACAGCGGTATTATAATATTATATTATAATATCATGTTATAATGTTATAATCTTATGGAACCACCGTCGCATATGCGTTCAGCCGCTCACGGAAACGTCGTTATACGGCGCATACCTGTATAGTTGACCATATGTACACTCAATTCCGATTTGCGCTGCACTTTCAGGAATGCAACTAATGTGTTAGTCGGGGGAGTGTCTGTATCCACTAAAACGATCTTTCACGCTTTGTGTATGATTAGGCAATGGGGTTACGTAAGAGACTGAAATGCAAGCTGTACATACAGTGCTTCATTATACTCTGCAACCATACTTTATCAGCCGTGAACTGCACTAGCATTTCTTACGCGACATCGCCGAAAACATGGGAGGCGTCATTTTAAATAAACAAACCGACAGTGCAGGTGACAGGCAATACAGGTTGTTGATCGTGATAAAATCCGTGCCGAGCTACAGAAAACAAAATTAACTGACATTTTAGCAAACTCGCAATCGGCAGCCAGTCTAATTGGATGTCTGTATGGGTGTCGTCGTCTGTGTAACTGTTAACATGTATGATGTAAGGTTCTGCAGGAAAATAAAATGTTCGGGCTTGCATATTCACTGAGAGATAATTTTCCGTTAACGATTAAATCAACCTTCTGAAACATTCTAGAAAGTAGTTAGTGACTTTTCCTTGAAGGCAAGTGATACGTAAAGAAATGCGGCCGTGGCCTAATTTGAAGTAATATCCCTGCATTTGCTTGGAGAGGCTAAGGAAGTGAATGACAAACCTTAATGAGCATGGCAGTCTGCAGGATAACACTGAACCCGAAATGTCAGCAGTACGAGAGTTGCTGTACTCACTCGAGCGTGTGCTGGTTTTATAATAATAATAATAATAATAATAATAATAATAATGTGGAATCAACAAGTACAAACTGACAGAACTATCCCCAACAACAAACCAGACATTATTATCCGTGATAATGAAAAGGGAACATATATGTTAATAGACGTTGCAATCTCAGGAGACAGAAATGTGATTAAAAAGGAAGCTGAGAATATTCTAAAATATAAAGACCTAACAATAGAAATACAGCGCATGTGGAATGTAAAAACAGGGGTGATACCAGTAATAAGAGGGGCGACTGGGACTATTTCAAAGTCATTTAGAAAACACGTGAGCAACATACCGGGAAAGCATGAAGTCAAGGAACTCCAGAAAATAGCCATATTGGGCACTGCACACATACTTCGGAATGTACTAATGTAAAAGTACAATAGATTCAAAACTGAAACTAACGATATAAGCACTATGAATAGTAACAACAGAATAGCTGCAACACTGTATTCTCTAGGGACATGGTTTGTATCAGGAATATAAGTATAAATGCCCTGCATAGAGGAGATGATGATGATGATGATGATAATAATAATAATGTCTCTTGTTACAGGCCTTTTCTCCCTGGTACACCTTCTCTTGAACCAACGGCGATCCCCACCGCCTGGCCTCAATTTCCAGACTGCAGTACTTTCCACATTATGTGCGATGTTCCTGGCAGATCTGTAATTTGTAATGAATCTATTGACTGTTTTCTTGGTACCGCTTCCAAACGTTTCCAGCGACTCCAGTTTTTACCGGTATGTTAATACATTTCATGATCCAAATTCGACGTATCTCTAAACATTTATTATTATTATTATTATTATACAATGCACTACTATATATTACTACACATGCGCATTTGGCCTAGTTATGTAGAGTGTCCTGCTGAACGTCGAACCCGCTCACATACTGTAGGAACCAGCTCAAAGCTGCACTGATGCTCAGCGACCGATGACGTCGCCCGCTCGACGGCGCCTGGTCCTATTTTCCACCGCACAGCAGATATTAATTGCCACGTAAAGACCGATAATGGCCTCCGCTCTGCAGTAACTCAGTTCCATGTTTTAAACAAAAAAACCCTCTATAATGACAGGAATTCTCATGACAGCTTTGGAGGGGAAACGCGTGCTGAAGGCCTGGAATTATCCACCTGCTGAGATTAAATCCTACTGAAAACGTTTTCTTCATCACCACGTCCATATCAGTTCTGGAATCCACCCAGCCTAACAAGAGTCCTTTCTGCGAGAGGTAAAGAAAGCAGGAGCTAAAATTTAGTGCTGGTCGCAATCCCATTTCAGAGTTAGAGCGACTCATACACCCTTACGTCATAAACACCGTTTCTGGAAATTAATCAAGGAATTCTATCAGCAGCAAAATGTCAATAATTATATAAAAGGCAGAAAGAAAATGACCTGGGGTCCTTGCACGATTAACTGGAAGGAATAAGGAAAAACTGACTGTGGCATAACCTATAAAATTTAATTTTAAGTTTTGAGAAAATGAAAAAAAGTCTTATATGATCTGCGACTGAGATGGGAACCATTTTCCTCCCACGTACAAGTTGTGACACAATAGGCGTACCACCAACCTAGGCTGCCCGTACCACGTCACCCTACACACCGCTTACGGTTGTGCAATTGTGTTACCGTTGTGCAACCTCGTGATGGATCACAACGGATCGATTCCAGGCCATTTACGAATATTCGTCTCAACAGTCAGGGCAGTTTTTTTGTTTTGCTGACCGTGCAACTCAGTATAATCTTAGTAACTGACCAACTTAATGGGCAAAATATTGTTTTATAATAAGTTTATTATATTCCTCTACATGTTTCGAGCAATGTTGTGCTCATCATCAGGAGGTCAAATTGTATTATACAGCACCTGCTATCGTCACACTCTATAGATAGCCGTCCTGCGCACCGTACGGCTACCTACAGAGTGTGACGATACCAGATGCTGTACTATACAATTTGACCTCCTGATGATGAGCACAACAGTGCTCGAAACATGTAGAGGAATATAATAAACTTATTATAAAACAGGGATTTGTGCATTAAATTGGTCAATTACTAAGAAGTCAGGACAGTCTTACCTGCGTCTCGACATCAAATTCCCATTTTAATGCAATTTATTCTACGCAGCAGTTTGTAAGAAGTGGACGTATTACAGGGACGTAGTTCGTTGGTCCATTCCACTCCAAAAAGACAGAATGAGCTTTTATCAAGTTTTGCATATGAATATACATTATAAGTTATCGAACATATTTAACTGTATTTCGTATTGGTCCAGTAAAACTACGACATTCAGACCGAACTATATCCATTTCCTAGTACGAAAAAGTTGGCACGACAAAATAGTGCGGCACTCTTATACGAAAGTCTGCTGAAATTTAAACGGGAGAATTATCTAATTCTGTACAGATAAATCTTAAATCTTTGTACTCTTCTAGGGCACAGTGAGTGAGAGACAATGAAGTCACGATGACTCTGTCTATGCTGGTCATGCATCTGAAAGTTCCAGAAAAACAGACTGATAGAAAATGCGATTCTGCCACCTAAGATATGACCTCTTTTGTCAAAATTTGAGATTGTAATACGACTACTAATGCATACTTATCCCTTAACCCTTTACAGAAGAAGCGGAGACTGCTTCATTTATTAGACCCAGTTCGTACCGCGCAGTAAGCACTTTTCAACTCGGTTATAAAAACCAATCAATTTATGACGTAAGTGGCAAAAGTCGCTGTTTGTTCTGAGACAAATACAAAACACATCAGTCAGTGTGGACAGAATATACAACTGTTGAACGTTAAAGCTGTTGGTGCATGACGTAACCAGTAGGCTTTAAAAGGTTAATGTCGCTTACAGATGCCACCCTGTGATGCAGTCCACAAGTGCTAACAAGTGCTTACGTGAAGAGAGAGAGCGACAGCATAAATAGGTTCAAGTTTATACTGTCCACGAATTTTACATATTTAAAGTGCTTAACGAACTACAAGAATAAACAATTTCGGACTCTGTGGGTGGCGCCACTGAAATCCGCACAATAGTAAACAACGCATTACGAAAATTTGGATTAAATTACGAAAACCGAGAAAAACCACAGAATAGTTTCTAACCCGACCGAGACTCAAAACCTGAACCTTGTAATTATAACTGCGGAACTTCGCTGGTACACCATCAAAGATAGACATGATAGAAACAAACGTTTGGCTACTGGGATTAGACTTAAACACATACTGGTACTACCTTGGACCACCGACGTCTAGATCCTCTCTGCTTGCCTACAGAAAATGAAGATATATACACATACACGCAGACACCCACACACATTCATCACAATCATGGATGTGTGTTTGGAGGGGAGGGGTTATAGTAGCGCTCCACGGAAAAATCTTACTAATCAATATTTGCCGTGCCTCGTTATTCTGACCTTAATTTCGGAAGTCCAGATTATGTTGACGTCCACATCGTGGGACAGCCGGCTAGCACTACGCCATCTCAGACCTGCGTACTGTTGTAAAAGATAGTAAATCTGCTCGTAACACCGCGTCTGAGCGGCACTTCAGTAAATTTGCGTAGTAGCAGAATAAAGAATACTGTGAACACGAAAAATATTAAAGTCCTCCTCATTTTATGCCTGCTATTAAAAGAGTAGTAGGCGATCGTAGCTTGCGAAGGCAGAACAGTTTTATAGCCTACCATGCGGCAGCCAACTTCCGGTTCCTCATTGTTGCACGGGGAATCAGAAACTTACGTAGTGCGGGACGAGCAGATGGGAGGGATATCGATCTCAGCCACAAGATGATATTAAATTTAAACCAAACTCAACACTGGATTCTGTAGAAATAAAACGGACTACAAAATGCACATGAAGCGAGAGGACCAACAACGTATATTGTCGTTTCACTGAAAAATTGTTTACAGTACTTTATTCCATCAAATTCGAATAACCATTGTCGGTTATGGCCGGTTTGATACCACGGGCAAACAGTAGTTAATATAACGTGTCTGGGGTACTGTACTAATAAACTATGTATACAAACACGTACACGTGGCGCAGATGGTTGAGGTACTGCGCTACAAGCCGGAAGGTCGCGGGTTCGATTCCCGATTCATTCCGGCCGCACTACGGCCCTGTTGTCGACTCAGCCTCTAACAGAAATAAGTACCATGAACATTTCCTGCAGGGGTAAAAGCAGCCTGTGCGTAGGCTGACAACATAACCACTTCATGTGCCGATTGTCATGAAATCTGGGAGCCTCAACCTCCAGGAAGCCTCAAGGCCTGTACAGGGATTGCTTTGCACGTATAGTGTGGAACTCTAAGAGGGGTGGGAGTGTTCGAATATATTGGCATTCTGTACAATGGAAGAACTGAGTTTAAAATCGCACGAGGCATGGATGTTTGTCGATGTCGGCCCGGGCAGGCAAAGGACTTATGATGGATTGATTCTCTTATCTGAAACATCCTACAGCACGTCTCAGTGGGATTTAGAAAACCTTGGCTTCAGCTCGACTGGACTGTAGAGCCCAAAAAAATCTGGGAATGACAAATATCAACTGCGAAACAATTCCTATGACACAGACACCTCATCAAGCGGCGTTGCTTCATAACTGCCAACAGGTTTTTGTCCTGTGACAGTTGCATCGAGCTCTCTCTTTTCTGCTTATCGATATTAAAACATTTCAATCATTAGGGTCAACATTTTGTCAATAATTCATACTGCGTAGTTAAATGACCTTACAATTAGGTGTCTTTTCTTTTTAATCATCTTTCAACATGGCACGAGAGAGAGAGAGACAAAGTTGATGTTTACAACCAGATATGTTTAGCACGTGAAGTTATCAACATGACATTGAAGATGATAAATTACGCTGATATGTCTCTGTTATTGTACCTGAAATGTATTTAAATCATATAAAATGATGGTGTTTTAGCTTATCACCACGTTATCACCGCAATAAAAGCTATGAAATTCCAGTTAATTGCCGGCTTCACTGAACAGCGAATGAAGTAATCCGATATTTAATATTCTCAAGGCGTTCACCGCCTTTTGGCATGAGTAGTCGTACAGCCTTGCAGATACGAGAATTTGTCGAGAATTCAGAGAAGCCTGCTGGATCTGTGATCTGGACAAAACCCACTTAACAAACAATTCCCTAACGAACCATTACACGAAGACCAACAATTATATTTAAAGATTTAGTTCGTCCCGCGCAGTAAACACATTTCATTTGTGTTACGATAACTAACCTGTTAATGCTGTTTGTTCTGAGATCCATACAGAACATACAAATGCACTATGTTGGCAAAACGCAGAATACTTAAATGTTAAAACTGGTGGTACACGTAGTGAACATTAGGAGTTAACGGCTTACCTTTTACATCTCAGTGGTTATTATAGGCAATGCCTATTGTAACATTAAAAAACAACGCATTGTACCACTCACAGTAGTTACGTGTTCCAAATTATTCTTACAATACCGATTATTTCCCTGAATTATTTGGCCATAATAATGGTTAGGGACCGTGTTCTCTGCGAACCGGACTTAAGTTCTACACACAATTTAGACAAATGCCAGTCTTCAGTTATCTGGTTACCCATAAGCAACTAATTAAACTAACTAGTTAGTGAATAAACTATCCAAAAAAAACTGGATCAAAACATCCAATTAACCACTATCTCATCTAACCCCCCCTCCCCAAAGCATAATAAACCTGCTTTCTCTGCTATAATTTGTAACTGTTTTAAATGAATATTGGTAGGCCTAATTATAATCACAGCAAATATATTACATACCAATAGTCAGTTTTGATTGTATCTTCCAATCTTTAAAGTAACTGTGGAAAAAACTTGTTCTCAAGCGCAGGTCGATAGAAATATGATTACAGTATAAGTACAGCTCACGATGGTTGCGAAATGATTCTGGCGACCATCAGGTGATACGCAACGATGCTTATGTAGGGTGAACTGAAAAACATGCGTGGTCTGTCTGAAGGTCTCGTATATGGAAACCTGTCTGGTAAGATTGAGAAGAGCAGGCATTCCCTCAGTAAGAAACGCCAGTTCCACAACTGCGATTCAAGCAGGCTATCTCCAGCATATAATTCAAAAGCATAACTAGTCAGCTGATTGACCTGGTGAGTGTCATGGTGTCAGAAAACTGATTACCATAACGATACTTATAAACGCACCTAAACCGCAATTTATAGACCTAACTTTCCGGTCGAGTCTCTTCCAGATTATTACTTACTTACTCCATGGTGCAGAGTCCTTCTTGAGAAGCTAACTGGTTCGCAGCTAGTCAAGAAATTCCCAGCATTTCACGGAACCCGAAGGTTCATTTCGGCACTCACAAGCGTCCGCCAACTATCTCCATTCTGGGACCGCCCAATCCAGTCCATGTACCCACATCCTACCTCCTGGAGATCCATCCTAATATTATCCACCCATCTACGCCTAGGCCTCCCCAGTGGTCTCTTTCCCTCCAGCTTCCCCACCAAGAACCTATACACCCCCCTCTCCTCACCCATACGCGCCACATGCCCAGCCCATCTCATTCTTCTCGATTTTATCACCCGCACAATATTGGGTGAGGAGTACAAATCATTTAGC
>Ga0131853_10008844_pt1 | contig 18361 bp, 11 predicted proteins | sample TergutLab28metaG_FD_92764 | JGI IMG/M metagenome (GOLD analysis project Ga0131853, IMG submission 92764) | Labiotermes labralis P1 segment gut microbial communities from Petit-Saut dam, French Guiana - Lab288 P1 (version 2) (version 2) | ecosystem: Host-associated > Arthropoda: Insects >... | reverse complement strand
CCTATGTTTTAGTGTTTTTGTCCCTGAAAACCTGATTCCGGATAATAAAATAATATTTGGCAGAGAGCGGTGGGGAGAAACTGTTTTGATTTTTGGTGAAAATTGGCTTTTTGGATGAAAAGGCGGATAGGGTTAACGGCAAATTTCTCGTTAAACCTTCTTTCCTTTATTGTCATAAGTTCCTCCTTGTCTAATAATTCTTCGTTTGCTATAAGCAATCCTTTTAATACTATTTGCGCACAAACAAAATTTCCGCGCTTTACAGCAAATGTCCCATTTTCTCCTTTTTGGCGTCGAGATATTTTTTACTGTGGACGTTTGCCGCGACTTCTATCGGTACGCGCTCGACAATTTCGATGCCGTAGCCCGAAAGTCCCGAAATTTTCACGGGATTATTTGTCAGAAGTTTAATCTTTTTTATTCCGAGGTCTGCCAAAATCTGCGCGCCTATTCCGTAATCGCGGGCGTCCGCGTCAAAACCGAGCTGAAGATTTGCCTGAATTGTGTCAAGCCCGTCGTCCTGTAAATTATACGCGCGAATTTTGTTGCTGAGCCCTATCCCCCGCCCTTCCTGACGAAGATACAGAAAAACGCCGCCTTCTTTTCCGATTTTGGACAGCGCCATAGCTAATTGATTTCCGCAATCGCATCTCAGCGAGCCCAAAACATCGCCCGTAAAGCACTCGGAATGCACGCGAACCAAGGTTGGTTTTTCGGAGGATACATCACCCATTTGCATAACTATATGCGTGTGCCCTTTGAGCGTTTCTTTGTAAGTTTTTATCTCAAACGTCCCCCATTCGGTCGGAAGAGTCGCCTTAGCCTCAAAACAGACAAGCTTCTCTTTTGCGTAGCGATAACGAACAATATCCGCGACTGAAATAATCTTTAAATTATGCTCTTTTGCAAAAACATCCAAGTCGTCGCGGCGAGCCATAGTTCCGTCGTCGTTCATAATTTCGCAGATTACGCCGCTCGGATTTAAGCCCGAAAGCCGCGCTAAATCAACGCTTGCCTCAGTCTGACCCGTACGAACAAGCGTGCCGCCTTTTTTTGCCCGAAGCGGAAATGTGTGTCCCGGCATAACAAAATCGTTCGGAGTAGCGTTCGGGTCTATGAGTTTCAGGATGGTTGTATTTCTGTCGGCGGCGCTTATTCCCGTGGTAGTTCCCTCGCGCGCTTCTACCGAAACCGTGAAACCCGTCTCAAAACTGGAAGTATTTCGCTCCACCATCATCGGAATTCGCAAATCGTCGAGGCGATGCCCTTCCATTGCAATGCAAATAAGTCCCCGACCGTATTTCGCCATAAAATTCACCTTTTCAACGGTGGATTTTTCAGCGGCGTACGCCAAGTCGCCCTCGTTTTCACGGTCTTCATCATCGACGATAATTACCATTTTGCCGTTTTTGTAATCGCTAATTATTTCTTCAATTTCTTCAAAGGTCATGATGCCCCTCCCGTCTTTTCAAAATCCACTCCTTTCGAGTAATCCTTCAAGGTTTCTGTCAGCCGATGTAGGGGCAGGTTTTAAACCAGCCCTTACCGATTGGTTAACATTCAACATTCTTTCTATATATCTTGCGAAAACGTCGCATTCCAAATTTACGCTGTCGCCTGCTTTTTTGGTCGCAAGCGTTGTATTTTTGAAGGTATGCGGGATAATCGACAATAAAAACTTATTATTCGCAACATCGGCGACGGTCAGCGATATTCCGTCAACTGCGACCGAGCCTTTTTTTGCAATGTATTTTGAATATCGCTCATCGGCGCTCAACCAAAAAAGCCGAGAATCGCCATCACACTCAACACTTTCGATTTTTCCTGCCGTATCAATATGCCCCAAGACTATATGCCCGTCGAAGCGCCCGTTTGCGGGTAGCGCCCGTTCAAGATTTACCGTCTGCGAAATTTTAAGGTCGCCCAAGTTAGTTTTGGAAAGCGTCTCACTCACCGCTCTGAAAAAAAGCGTTCTCCCGCTAATTTTCTCGACAGTCAAGCACACGCCGTTTATGGCAACAGAATCTCCGATTTTGCAGGCAAAGTCGCTGATTTTCGGCGAAACACCGATAACTGCACTTTTATTCTCGGGCGAAAACGATTTTATTTCGCCGATGGTTTCAACCAATCCAGTAAACATTTTGCGACAGTCGGGCAACGGTTGCCGCCCCCTCCTTTATTTTATAATAATTTTGTGATAAAATACTTTATGCCGAAACAAAAAAGGGCAGACACGGTGGTCTGCCCTTACAAATAATCGCAATTTTGTGTTAATTCCCTCCCGCCGACACGGAAATTGTGCGACTGCGGTCGTCAAATGCGGTAAGGGCAGGTTTCAAACCTGCCCTTACATTGTAAAATATCAGCCTAAGATAATCATCTTCCCGCGGCGCCGATAGGGATAGTGATGGTGAATGATTGATTGACGCCGCTTGGTCCGGTTATGTCTAATATCGCCAAATAAGCTCCCGCTCCAACCCTTCGTCCCGACTGATTTTGCGCATTCCATTCAACAAGAATTCTGGTTGTTGGTATTTCGCTTGTCGGAAGAAGAAGCGACGCGAAAACATTGGGGTTTACAGGGTTATTCCTGTTCGTTTCCAATCCTCTGAAATCGACAACAAGGTTTCCGAGAGGATCTACTATTCGTCCTCGGATATCAATCGCGGTAATATCCAGTTCGTCTATCCGCGCACTAAAATCAGCAAGTATAACAGGAAGCGCTTGCCCTGCTCGAACTTCGATAGACGTTCCATCGTATCCAATCGGCTCATGCCCTCGAACGTGCGAGCTGATAGGCGTTAAAACCAAACGGTACGGCACTAATTGACGGTATTGGTGCATTTGCACTTCCGACGGCAATCTGTCTTCCGCCCAAAGTTGAAATTTTATCGTATGTAGCACCGACGAATCCGCCAAAGCAATCGGAAGTGTGAACGTTCCGTTTGCGTTTAGTGTAAGCTGATTTTGCGTGTTCGGCTCGTTGGACAGCGGGTTAATCGGGTCAATCGGAATGCTTCCGTCGGTTGTTATAGTATAATAAAGCCTAAAACCGCACAATAATTCGTTTGAGTTAATCGACGGCGGAGTAATTGTAATGTTAAACGGGTCGATAAATCTGTGAATTGTCGGATTTCCCGACGGCGAAACGGTAGGCGCCATAAGGGTCGTCGGAACAAATTCCCAGTTTTGCACGCTCGTCTCACCGTTTTCGTTTATAAGAAGAACACCGACGAAACGATTTGCTCCCGCTACGAATATATTATCAACAGGCGAATTTGGTGCGGGCGTTCCGTTGCTTGCATTCTCAAACCACGCCTCGTTGCGCTCTTGTGTGCCGATATTATACCGAATTGTATATCCGTCTTGGCTTTCAAATTCAATTCGGATATTTTGGTGCAGTCCGAACGGTTGCGTATTATTGGCGGGGCGTTGCGTACCGCAAGAAGAAAGCAAAATCAACTCCGCCTCTTGTCCTTCGGGACGGTCGTAAACAAAAATCCACTCGCGAATTTGAGACGAAGCAAATTCCTCAGGTCTCGGAGAAACTGCCTGCGCTCTCAAAGTTATAGTGTCGTTATTCTGCCTGAAATCGCTGTTTGTTAAATTTATAATCCCGTTATACGGTCTTGTCGGTGCCGAGCCGTCTATACTCCAAACGATATTGGCAACGTTTTCGTCGTCGTTCAGCGCGTTTAATCTGATTCCGACTTGTGGTCGGCGGAAAACATTACGCGCGTTTGCAAGTCTGAAAAGCGTGTCGTTCACGGCGTTTCGCGCTTCGATGTCGAAAGTCGGTATCGGCGGAGTGGTTACGATTCTAAGTGGCGCCGTATTTGATTGCCTTGTGTTTGAGTGCGCTATGTTTTCAATAAAAAATACGTTAGTTCTTATATTCAGCTCACGACCTGCCGAGGCACTATGATGTGTTCCCCAAGTACTCGGATTTTCTCTGGATTCCCAAGTGCCTCCGCCAACTCTTACAATAACATACCAAGGTTCGTTCGCATTTACCCAATCTTGCGGCAATGGGTCGGGAACTCTGAAAGTAACGCTTTGAGTGCCGGTATAACTGGTATGTTCAGTATTTAATCCGGGGATTTGTCTTCCAAGAGATGCCGCCGAAGAATTAACAGGGACTTGTCCGCCGGTCATAATTATGCTTTGCGCGCCCGGACTGTTGAAAGAATTTGGGTTTTTCGACAGATAGACAATCCAATAGCCGTGCGCATTCCAAGCGATTTTATTAAAACTAATATCAGCCGTTACGGTTACTTCTGTTCCTGCGGCGGTTATAATTTCAGGACTGATTCTCACGTTTGTGATTCTGATATTCGTAAGTTGCGCCGATACGGGAATGACAAACGCCGTAAGAATTGCCAATGATAATAATATTTTCTTCATAATTTTCTCCTTTTTCCTTTAATTACCGACGCAATTTGAATTATCGACCCTGTATTCAAACTCAATTACCCAGTCGCTTCTTGCGGGGATATGTCCGTTTTCACCTGTAAGTCTCCACGTCAATCTTTGCCCGTTTTGTGTTTGCGTTATGGTGGCTGTCGTTTCTGTTCTGAAGCCGTCTTCATGGCGGATAAAGGCATAACTTGCATTACCCGTAAATCGCAGACAAGAACTTAGATCGTCCCAAATATCGCCAATCTGAAACGGGAAATTATTGGGATTTCTTACCGTAATGTACACTCTTCCTGTTTCTCCGAGTCCTCTCTCTTCGTGTTCAAATCTTTTGGATATTGTGTATCGCTGTGTTCCCGACATTAAATCGTATAAATTTTGCACAGTAGCCAAAGTTGTTTTTGAGGTAATTGTATTACCTTGACTACCTACATCGGGATGGTCTCTGAAGCCGCTTACTGAAAAACTGAGTATAAATCGCCCGTTTTCGTATTCGTCTCTTAATCCGCTTTTGTCCCAAAACATTTTTACCGCTCTACCTTGTTCGCCGTTTCTTATCAAAGGAATAGCATATTGTAAATCTTGGTGCCTTACACCGCCCGAACGAATCCATCTCATCGCCATTCCGGGTTGTCTTTGAAGAGAGTCTAAGTTGTTAAAATCGGTAGCAAAATTTTCCGCTCGTATATCATTGTTAAACCAAAAATTAACAACAGCCTCGTCTACGTTGCCCCATTGGTCATTGATATTATTTCTTGTAAGCGCATTAACAACAGCTATAGTGCCTCGATTTCTGTGTATATATTCCGCATAAGCAGCTTGTATGTAAAGTCCGCCGCCGTCTCGCAAATGTGCTTTAAAATAATTAAGGTCGCTTCTTGGGTCGTTTTCATTTGTAGTAATTACAGACAAATCCGTATTAGCATTATAAATCCAGTGCATTTGCACATATCTTAAATCGTAAACCTGCGACCAAAAAGAAAGCGGGTTTCCTGCGACCCAAAGTTCATTAAATATTTCTAAATCTCTTCCTCGTAAGTTGGCGTCTGCCCACCTCCGTAAATTAGGACTAATACCTTGTTGCCGTATATCAAGAACGTTAATCATAGTAAGCTCAGGGTCTATCTGCGGAATCCCTTGCGCTATCATTTGAGAGCCCGTGAAAGGTAAGTGTCCTAAATCTACTCCTCGCAAATCAGGGTGCTCATCAAACAGTTGTGAAAATCTTGCATCGTCTAAAAATCTATCGTCTCTGGTGAGCGCCGCCCCAAAAATACGCATCATCGGTATGGAGTGATCCCATTGTCGGTTGGTGTTATCTGTACTACGCTGGCTATTAAACAAAATCAACGCGCTTCCGGGGTTTTGAGGAGCGCAGGGTACGCGGTGAGGGTGGCACCTTTCGGGGGTATCAATATCAGCCCAAACATTTATTGATAACAGAAAAGACAAGACAAGCAAAATTGCCGCTCTTGAATTTATAGATTTTCTGAAATTTTTCATAACTCCTCCCAATAAATATAATCATTTCGCATATAATATAATGCAAGAACGGTGAAAATTCCTGAAAAATTACGTTTTTCTTGAAATTATTCCAAACTGTCCATAAAGAATTTTAATTTATAATTCTTTTTTCGGCGAATTGGTTGGCGCGAATGTATTTTAATATATATTAAGGAGAGGTTTATGAAAGGTTTATTTTATTTTTTGAAAGAGCGGCGTGATGTTGCAAGTAGTATTTGCGTAGCTTCAGCAGGTGGTTCTTTTATTGGCGGCTTGTTATTTAACACACTTGGCGCAGGCGATAGCTTAGAAAATGCAGTTATTGGCTTTTGTTTGTATGTGTTTTTCATTATTTTAAGCATTCTTTTGAAAGGAGGTAAATAATGGAACTTCTAATAGTAGGTGGTGGTGCTGCGGTGGTTATGTCGTTTATAACGGCAGGCGTTTTAATTGCAGAAAGAGACGAAAAGCGTAAAGCAAAAGAAGCGGCAGAATAAAAGCGGCATGAAATGTATTTTATGCAACATAACTATGAAAAATTATTATTGCATAAATTAAAAAGGCGAAAACCCTTCATTGGATTTTCGCCTTTTTTAAGCTAAGCGCTTTTTAAGCATATATTGTACTTGTCAGAAATTACGCATAATCAACGATTACGGAATGATTGCTGTGTTAATTGCCACCCGTTCCTGCCGAACTTACGGATATTTGTCGTCGGAATTCTCGTCTTACAGGAGACGGACGGTCATAAAACTGCACCGAAACATCTATAAGCGCCAAGTATGTTGCGGCTGCGACAAATCTGCCTGCATCATTTTTACCATCCCAAACTGCCACGCCTACAACATTACCTGCACGGTCGCCATCCTGAATAACGACAAATTTCATCTCAATATTTTCACGCACTACATTACCGACACTGTTGATAATTCTCATAGTACCGCGATTGTTGTAATGGTTGGGACGAACAGGTCCCATCGCCTCAACTATAAGCGCGACGCCTCGTGTTCCAATCGGAATTTGGTAGTGTCGGGCAAGACCTTCGTCAAGAACTGCAGGTTTCGTGCGACCTCTTACATTCACAAGACGAAGCGGCTGAGGAACTACCCATAATTCAAAATTGTCCGCATATTCATTAGACAAAATAAGCGGCGCGCGAACAGTAAGCTCAACCTCGTTGCTATCTGCGTCAAAAATGTGTCCGCCTTGCATAACCCAAAGACTGTCGCCCGATACAGGGAAAGGAATTGAAGACGAGGCAACATTGTATATCCGGCGGCTGTTATTTTCGCTGCGAACAGGCTCGCTGTTTTCAAAAATCATATTGTAATTTTTGGACTGATTTCGGCTGTAAAACGAATACGGACTGTCGGGAAGAGTATTTGCTCTGCCTCTGAGTTCCACAGGCTCGCTGAACACAACTTCGAGCGTTGTATCTGGATTATCCGACGAAAATATGTAATACGCTCTCAAAATAACGGGCGCAACGTTGTCTTTTATCAGCAAAGGCGCAACGTTCGCTCTTATTGTTATGTTTTCAAACGTTATATCGTTTTTGAGTTGAATTACGTCTCTTTCGTCTGTTGACGTCCGCGGAGGAAATTCGGCGCGGTTTCCGTTTGCCGCCTGTATCGCCGCGGCTTCGACAACGTGCAGTTCAAAGCCGTTTTCTATTAAACTGACGCCGTTTATTGTGAAATTCCGCGAGGGCGCAAGCTGGAAATAGTCGGAAAAGGCGATTTTTTCCGCGAGTTCCTGCGATACCGGCATCCCCAAATCAACGCTTATGCGGTCTATATATCCGTCGCGGGCGGGCTCTATTGTTCCGTTTTCGCGAACGACGCCGATATCAAAATAAGCAGCCGAAATTATTTTAGCCGCGACTTCCCGATAAACTCTGACCTTTTTATTGCTTTGCGCTCTCTGCCCGTTTAAGCGAGGAAAATCCTTAACGGGAATTTCAGCCTCTGAATTTATAAAAATAGAATCGCCTTCGGAAATCAGCGAATTATACGCCGAATTAACTGTAAAACGTCCCTCTCTGCCGCTCAGAGCCGCGCCGTAAAAACGAACGGAATAGAGCGGATTATCGGCGGCGGTCATATTTTTAAACATAAACGGTTGATTGTCGGCTTCGACGTTTGCGACAAAATCTTCGCTCATAACAACGCTCAGTATATCGCTTTCGCCCGGAATAAACGACGTTTTTATTTTTGCCGAAACAATAACGGGCGCGGCGCCGTCGTTTATGCTAATATCCAAAATACGCAAGCTTTCGCTCAATTCCTCGTACTCTTCGCCGAGGTGTTCTATGCGTACCGTCATTGCGCCGCTTGTCGAATCCTGAGGCGCGCCCTCGGTAAGGTAAATATGGATATATGTACTGTCGATAATCCCGTTTGTATTTCGATAATTTGCAGAAAACACATAATCGTCTATGCCTGCAAAACTTACACTGAAGCGGGTTTCGTCCAAATTCAGCGGGGTATCGAACGGAATTACTATTTTTTCAACTTTTCCGTCGCCGTCGGTATCGTAATAGAACGACAAATTTTCGGATACGGTCGGCGGAAAGGTTGTCGGCGCTATATTAACCGTAATTTTTACCGATCTAATCCATGAATCCGTCTCGTATTGTACTCCGACGTGGTCGCTGTAAAGAGCGGTATCAAGCGCGATTACAAAAAAAGTATCGACAAATTCCGTAAGCCCTTCTACGCCGCTCAGGTCGTAGCGAACTCTTGCGCCGTCGCCGATAATTTCAACGTTTGCGCCGAGAGCCGTTGTAATTTGTTGACCGCCCAAATTTCCAAATGCGTTGCCGATATTCAGCACGGGATCGGAAATAATACGTTCGCGGGAAAGTCCGATAATTCTTTGTCTGTTTAAACTCGACGGTAAATCCGGGTCGCTGTAATTTTGCAAAACGTTTATATTTACAAATCTTCCTTCGGCGACATTTGTGAAATAATCCGGGATATCGAACGGATGGTCGTTCCAAGGGCTTATTTTCACGATAAATTCCGCAATTTCGCTTTCGATTTCAGGCTCCTCCACCCCTTTATCAATCGTTTTTGCGGAAAAAGTGATTTCGCGATGATTTAAATTCTCAAAATCAGCTCTAAAATTTTCGTTGGTTGTTATATGATAATCGTCCGTAATTGTAAACCAGTCGCGCACGTCAACTCCGACAACATCCCGTATAGACAAAATTTCGAGACGGCTTTCGTGGCAGGGACTGTTTTCTTGCGGAATGAGCCGTCCGACCGACTGAGCGCCCTGACGAGTCCAATCGAAGAATTCTATAACGCGATTTTGAGTAAAAGTCGGAGGAAGCGCCGTGTGCTCTTCGGGGCGTGGTTTGTCGTCGCTGAGAATGGTAAAGGTTATCGGCTCGGGCAACACCAAATCTATTGCTCCGCGCGGAGTTATCAGTAAATCGGTAAATGTAATTGTAAATGTTGCGTCTCCCCTGTTGTCGCCGTGGTCGATTATTCTGAGAGGAAGCGCGCGCGTACTTGGCGGAAGCCCACCCCACGAAGAAGAAGAAAACAGTAGCCCGCCGCTTAATTCCTGTATGTAAGCGCGCGCTTCTCCCGGATTGTTCACTAAACTGGCGCCCTGTCCTCTCGCGACTATAACTCCGCTGTTTGCCGTAATCCGATAACTGACCGATACCATTACGCCCGACGGTATCTGCGGAGTAATTGAAAACACAAGCTCATCGGTATGATCGGCGTTTTTATCCACCGACCATCGAATATTTGGGTTGCCGCCGTTAAGCGTGTATCTCGGCTCGTCGCAAGGTCCGGGTCTGCCCCAACCGGTATTTTCCCAATCCCATCGACTGTCTTCGACAAAGGTTGTATTGGGCGTAATTATCGTAAAGACCTGATTTTGTCCTAACGCCGCTCCGCAAATAAATAAAAATAACACAATAGATTTTAACGCCCAACCTTTTTTCATAAAGACCTCCTTAATCTCCTGCACTCGTTCCTGCCGAACTTACCGATATTTGTCGTCTGAATTCTCGTCTTACAGGAGACGGACGGTCATAAAACTGCACCGAAACATCTATAAGCGCCAAGTATGTTGCGGCTCCGACAAATCTGCCCGCATCATTTTTACCGTCCCAAACCGCCACGCCTACAACATTACCTGCGCGGTCGCCATCCTGAATAACAACAAATCTCATCTCAACATTTTCACGCACTACATTACCGACATTGTTGATAATTCTCATAGTACCGCGATTGTTGTAATGGTTGGGATGAACAGGTCCCATAGCCTCAACTATAAGCGCAACGCCTTGTGTTCCAATCGGAATTTGGTAGTATCGGGCAAGACCTTCGTCAAGAACTGCAGGCTCCGTGCGACCTCTTACATTCACAAGACGAAGCGGTTGCGGAACTACCCATAATTCAAAATTGTCCGCATATTCATCAGACAAAATAAGCGGCGCGCGAACAGTAAGCTCAGCCTCGTTGCCATCTGCGTCAAAAACGTGTCCGCCCTGCATAATCCAAAGGCTGTCGCCCGACAAAGGGTAAGGAATCGAAGACGAAGCAACATTGTATGTCCAACGGATGTTATCTGCACTGCGAATAGGGTCGCTGTTTACAAAAATCATATTGTAATTTCTGACAAGATTTCGGCTGTAAAACGAATACGGACTGTCGGGAAGAGTATTTGCTCTGCCTATGAGTTCCACAGGCTCGCTGAACACAACTTCGAGAGTTGTATCGGGATTGTCGGGCGAAAATACGTAATACGCTCTCAAAATAACGGGCGCAACTCTGTCAAACGGAGTAATACCGCTCGCTTCAACGGTAATCGAGCCGTCCGCAATTTCCGTTATGCCGATAACTTCGTCGCTACCGACAGAGGTTCTCGGCTCGCCTGTTCTCCTGCCGTCCCGCCAAACGGCGTTCGCCTCGATAACCGCCAAGTCAAATCCTGTTTCGGTTAAAGTAATATCGCCTTTTGTAAAGCCTCGCGAAGCGGGAAGGATAAGAGCCTGAGCAATTCTTTGTGCAAACGAACTCTCTACCTGCATTCCCAAATCAATACTTATACGATCAATAAATCCGTCAAGTGCGTCGCTTGTTCTTCCGTTTGAAAGAACGCCGAAGTCGTCCCAATAAGTCGCTGAAAGTATCTGCGTTCTGGTTTGCCTCTCTATCGGAACGCGGACGTTGTGCGGATTTGTCTGCGAGTTTTCTGCCATATCCGTAATAACTGCATTTTGCTCGTCAATAATATTATCGTAATTGATGAAAACAGAGTCGCCGCCGACTATTATTCCACCGTCAGCCATAGTTATAATAAACGTCCACTCGCGATTGTTGTCGGCAGGAATACGTTCCGCAAACGAAATTGTGTATTCTTCGCCCGCCTCCGTAATAAACTTGAAAGGTAAACTTCCGCCGCCCGTAGAAATACTTGTTGTCGGCTCGCTGAAGGTCAAAACAAGCGTGTCGTTAGAAAAAAGCGACCTTGTAAACATCGCCGATGTAATTACGGGAGCCGCTGCGTCGCGAGGTCTAACAACTTGCTGTTGCGCGCCCCAAATATTATCGGGAGGCGTTATTGTGATTGTCATTGAGCCGTCGGTTATATTGGGCGGCATATTATTCAAGCTAATTTCAATTAAACTGCGGTTCGGCACATCGTTTTCCCGAACAAATCTTCCGCCGTCGTGTTGAACCGTCAGCGTTTCTCCTCCATACTCAAATACAATACCAAAGGTAGTATTAACGAGGTCAACATCTCTGTCGAACGGAATTACCACAAAATCTATTGTTCCGTCGGCGTTTCTGTCTTCATAGAAACCGTCGTTCATTACAAACGGCTCTCTTGACATAACTCTTACGACAACTGTTCCGTCGCTCGAAATCCGAGTGCCGTCGGGAAGCGTAATTGCCAGCGTATAAACAAATCTGTCCGTAAGTTCGGCAGTGTTTACGTGGTCATAACGCACTGTTCCGTTGCTACCCGCTCCTGTTAAATTATGAGTAAGAATTCCGTGTTGAGTGCTGTCTGCAAGAGTAAAAGACACTCCGCTTTCAATCCAAGTATCTCCCCAAATATCTCTGAGCGCGGCTAAAATATTCGCATAAATTTCGCCGCCGATTGTGGGATAATGAATATCCGATGTGTGTTCTCTTTCCCTTACCTGCATTTCAAAATCCACCGCCGCAGGGTTGGGCGCAATCGTTAATGTCAATGTATTTGAGGTTGAATGAGCGAAATTATACGGAATTGAATCAAAAACTCCGTTGTTGTTAAAGTAATGCATATAATTTACATCGTCATTTACGTGGAAAGTAAGAACGACCGTCGTCGGAGCGGCAATATCCGCCGAATAACGGAAGAAAATCGTGCTGTCGCCTCTGATTTCGACATCGGCAAAACGCGGGTCGCTTGCAGGAGTAGAAACGCCGTTTACCGTAAACGTAAATGGAACATTTCGGTTAATCCGCAATATTGTTCCCCAATCGTCATCGGTGTCGGCGGCGGTAATTATCGGAATTACTCTTCCCTCGCGAGCGCGAAGTTGGTCGGTTTTTGCAGTAAGTTTAGGCGTGCTGTCGTTATACCAATTTACAAAAATATCCACAAACGCAGGAAAATCACTGCGAACTTCACCGTCCGTCGGGGAAGTGAGGGAATAATACGTAAAGTTGTCTTCCGGTTGGCGAAGTTGGTTGTTAACAAGACCAACATCCGCGGTATATGTAAATGTCCCGTCGGCTCTCAGCAGAAGCTCTCCTCTGCTTGTGGAATCGCCCATAATTACCGTCGCGGCAAAAACGGCAGGGTCATCAATGGTCGGAGCGTCGTTTGCCAAAATATTTGTCTCTCCGTCCCACAATGTGCTGACTGTGCGATTACCCCCTTGTCTGTCCAAAATAATTCTGTCTCGGACAGGTTGAGCCGCGCCGACAGTTCCTCTTTCAAGCACAAACCTGACCTCTATGGGCTCAGACGGCACTTGCCCGTCGGGTTCGGACAAAGCGGACTTATATTGTCAACTATTCTGTAAGTGAAATAATACACATTGTCTGCCAATGTAAAGTCGCGCGGAACAATTATTCTGAATGTTGCAGGCGGCACCACTTCAACCGTAATGCCATCGGGCAAATTGCTATGGTCAAGAATAGCAAGCGCATTTCTGTCGTTGCCGAAATTGTGGTTTGTCCATCTGTTTGCAAGATTTATATCACGGGTAGCGCCGACGGTAATTCCGGTTATAACCGTATCAATGCCTGTCGGTCGTTGGTCTCTCGCAGGGTCAATGGCAACAGTAATTGTTCCTTCTCCCGTAAGAGTAGTCGCGGTATTTCTGACGGTGTATGTAATTGTAATGGGACTTCTGTTTTCCGCGGGAGTAAGACCTCTCAAATCGTACACTAATCTTTGACCGCTGTTTTCAATACGGAAAGCGCCGATGTTCGGGCTTGCGGTATGCGGCGCTACAAAAGTATGCGCTCCCGTAAGTCCCAATTCCGAAATGTTTACTGCCAATTCATCATATTTACAGACATTTCTTGTCAGCGGTTCAAGTATAGGCGGAGAATTTACCACAACACTAACAGGGATCCATCTGTCGAAATGGTCGGTGTTCCAGCTTGCTCCCGTTAAAGCGTCTGTATATGCAGCTGTATCGCGCGCTACAATGAAGAAAGAAACAGGAGCGGTAAGCGGCGTAGCGGGCGGTGTATATATAACAATGTTATTTGCAATCGCAACAGTTCCGCCGCCATTTGGAATGGTCAACGAAGTATTACTCGAAGTAGCGGGAGTCGGACCTGCAAGAACGCTTTGAGCTGGAATAGCGGGATTGCCGGCATTCCAAATTCCATCGCGTTGTGTAGTTGAGGCGCTTGCAACTACTGCGCGCACTATTTGTCTGTTGTTGACATTAGGCGCATCGGCATCACTGATAAACCAATTATACGTTCCGCCTGTCGGGTGTATCTGTAATGTGCTTCCGGCGTTTATTGTGGCGGTTATCGGTTGCGTTTCAAACGCCCTGTTATTCCACGGAAGAATTGCAACAGTAATGCTCAACGGGTCGCTGTCTTGTATGCAAGCCAACTGAGTGCCTCTGTCGTGTCTTACGATAATCTGAAGCGGTATGGTTCTGTCTCCCGTATCGTAATTTGCTCTGTAATAGCCGTTTGTTATGATTTGCCTGCTTGAATTGATAGTAAATCCGTTGTAAATGCTTGTCCCGTTAGCAAAAAGCAACTGCGCACCCGAAGGCGGAGCATTAAGCGTAGCAACAACCTGCCCGACAGGATTTCTGCGGGTTCCCGCCAAATTCGTATGGTGTTCTATGATACTGTTTTGCGACCCGCTGATCGACGGACGAGCAGGACGAGTTTGCGCTGTCGCAGGATTTATGGTGATGATGCCGGGGTTATCTAATGTTAAATTCACAGTCCCATCAAAACCCGAATGCCAATTTGCAAGCGTATCTAACACAACTCTGATACTTCCGCCTTGCGCAGCGCTTTCATCGTTTACTAACTGAAATGTTATCGGATGAGTTTGATTTGAAGCATTAAATGTTAAATTTCCTGTTAATGCCGACGGAGAAAAGTTTCTGACATCTCTTGGGTTTTGCAAACCGCCCTCAAGTGTTATTGTATATCTTAAGGTAATACTTTGATTTCCCGTAAGCGCATTATTCAAGCCGATATTAAATGTCTGAACAGGCGTAGTTCGGTTGGCATCACATCTCCATTCTCTTGTGAACGGTCCGCCTGTAGTCGCTGCTGTAAGATTAGTAAATTGTCCGGGTTCAAAAACAAAACCGTCGGGACCTACCTGACCGACAAAACGAATTCTTTGAGCCAAGACCTGACCTGATACGGGAGAACGATATTGCATATAAATTGTGCCGTACGGAGCAATAAAAGAGCCGATTATCGCCCCTGTCCCCCAAACAGTATGTATAGCCGCTGCCGCCCCACGTTGACCCATAGATAAACCCATACAATCATCGCAATGATTACTCAATGCAATTAGCAATATTTGTCCTCTGGCTTCAGCCGGATAATCATTAATGCTGACAAATCCTTGCGGAACAAACGACGCCCCTGTTCTTAGGAAAACTCTGCCGGTAACATATATGATAGTTCTGTAATCAGTGGTGCCCGGGCGCGGCGCTATTGTTAATCTGGCATTGTCATTTAATGTCAAATCACCGTTAATGAAGCGCACTCCGGCTTGCCAAGTTGTATTACCGACAGTAACGCTACTTCCGTGCCAATGCTCAATTCCGAGAGCAGCAGCCTCCGACTGATTTCTCGGACGGGAAGATACGGGAATATCGGGCAATCTGGGAAAAACATCATTTTCATAAACCGGAATTCTCGGTTGTATAATATTGGTGGCATTGCCACCCGCTATCGGATTTCCGACACCGCCGAAATAAACCCTGTTAGTATCAGGGTTAGTAGTACCTCTCGCCAAATTTCCTCTGTTAGTTCCAATGTGCGCTATTCCCGATTGAAGCGTGAGCCGAGCGCCACCGGACGCAGCCCCCGTATTTGTGAAAACATCCGTTCCCACAATACCGGAATTCGGCGTACCACTATGCGAGTGTATGCTCAGCGTATCCCTTGCGTAAATCACGTGTTCCATTAAAAAAGGGTCAAGCACAGGATTAGCCCAATCGTTGCCAATAGAAAGGCGAGCTCCGCGAGGACCTGTAGGATCAGGATACTGCCCAAATACAGCCCCCGATAACAAAAACAATAATATGCAGATTTTTTGAAAGAACCTTCTGGTTTTCATATAACACCTCCATTATAGTATAAATCCCTTGTGCAACCTATAATGTGAGTTTTTTCTTGTAAAACGCAATTAAATATATGTTATGTCAAAAGAAAAGTGGGAAGAAATTGTAGAATTTTGTTATTTTTTCAACATTTTCTCTTCAAAACAACGCTGACGAGCGCTGAATTATCCGAAGCCGACTATGCAGTCGAAAATTTTCTTGCCGTTGTGTTCTATCCACTTTGATTGCGGTTTGCCGGTGTTTTTGTCGCTGCGGAAATCGAAAGTAAGCAAGAAGCCCGTGTTCCTGTTTTTGCTTTCTAAGTACCCGCAAAGTTGGTCGTATGCTTTTTCGTGCGCCGCTTCGCCATACCAGCGTTTCAATTCTACTATAAATTGTTCCGCACCGTAATCTACAATAAGATCTATTCTTTCTGCGCTGCGAGTTTCGCTTTCGATATGGTAAAAACCCGCACCGTTTATCACCGGTCTGATATATGTTAAAAACAGCATTCGACATTCGTCTTCCAAGAAAACTTTACTTTTTTCACGATAAAGTTCGTAATAGTGTTGCGCAAATCTTTCTATGCAGACGTCCATATTAAACTTGCCGCCTTTTGTTACGTCGCTCGAAACCACTCTGTCTATACGAATGCCCTTTCGCTGTTTTTCCGTGATAAAATGTTCATAGATTATCAATTCAAAAATCGTGTTATCTATAACTGCTTTCCCGTTTTGGTTTCTTATGTATCCGAAAGTATGCCCTAATCCCACGGCGTAGTCGGTTGTGCTGAATTTATAGTCGGCGCCGTTTATCGTCAGGTCATAAAGCAAATCCGACAGTTCTTTGTTGGATAAAATATTTTTACCCAAATCGTCAATAAGAGTGCTTTGCTCTTGAAGAATTAGTTTTACTGCTTCCAAAACACCGTTTTTTGTCCAATTTTTATTCAAATTATTTTCTATCCGCTGACAAATCCGCGAAACAAGATACGGATAGCCGCTTGTATAATCGCGAATTTCTTGGGCAACCGCCTGAATATCCATTCCGGACTTGTGGTCTTTTTCGTATTCCGTAAGCATAGAAGCGATTTCTTTAACGCTCAACGACATATCCACTTCAAAGTTAATTGCTATGTTCCAAGGCGAATTTATGCGTTTTTCGCCGTCTTGAAGTTGATGCGTCCCTGCTTGCACCATTTTTATTTTAAGGTTTTTTATGTCGTAAACTCCGACTAAAATTACGCTTTGAAAAGTTGCGCCGACGCCGTCGTTTCTGTCAAGATATTTATCTCGCAACATTCCCAAAAACTTCAAAAACACAAAATTATTCGATGTTTTATCGACTTCGTCTATCATAAGGACATATTTTTTTTCGGCGCAGACTTTATCCAAAAAGTCGCTGAACAAGTCAAACGCTTTAACCGTTTCGTCCACCCAAATTTCACCGCCGGGTAAATTTCTTCTGGTGAAATATCTTGCGCATTGATTGAGCAAACCTTGACAAAATGTCTGCGGGTTGTCAAACATCTCATCGTCAACGCCTTCAAAACTTATCCTGATAACGGTATATTCATCGGGCAATCCCTTTTCTAACAAAGAAAGCGTTGTGGTTTTTCCGTATTGACGACCGCGGTTAATAGAGAAATAATTACCTTGCTTCACATATTGCGTTATCTGTGCGATTTTTTCACTCGTGTCCGCCATATAGTGCATACTCGAAACACAAAGCCCCGTTACGTTAAACTCGCGCATATTTGCTCTCCTGAATTTATTTTTATTTGCTTATAAAATACGTAGGGCTTTTATTTCGGCTTCTGTGAGACCTGTTGCTTGGGCGATTTGAGCGGTGGATAGTCCCATTTTTTTGAGGTTTTGAGCGGTTTCAATTTTACCTTCAATTTTTCCTTTCTCTTCCGCCCCTCTCAACAATGCCTTTTTCGCCCTAATCGCATCTTCAACCTTATCATACGCCTCCAATTCCTCAGGCGTTAAAGCACTCTCTGCAACACATTCTACGGCTTCTCTCAAAACTTCATTATTCAAAAAATCCGCCGAAATCTCTTTTGAATTTCTGTCAATCTCCGTCAAAAACCGAAGCCACAAATTAAAATAATCCAACTCGTCCTTACTTTTTGGCTTATATTTCGGCAACTCAACAAACACAAATTCCAACCCTTTTATCTGCTTATTTGTATTCTTAATATTTACAATCTTGAACTGATGGTAATACTCGTCAGCCATTTCAGGGTCATCGTCAAATGTATCGTTCACCAAATTGAGCGAATAAACGGGCAACAAAAGATTAAACTCCTGCCCCTTTTTCAACGGCTGAATATACGCCTTGCTCGCATTAAGCAACACCCTTTGCTGAAAATCCTTAGTCCAGTTCATTTGCATTTCAATAATAAACTGCCGTCCTGTTTCATCTTTGCAACGAACATCGACAATAGTATCCTTAAACGCGGGAATTTCGGGTAAAAGTTCGTTGGTATCGTATTCAATTTCTATAATTTTGGAATTTTCATCAAATTTCATTAAGGAATTGAGCAAACTTATGCACAAATTTTTATGTGTCCCAAAAACCTTTTTGAACAACAAATCGTTTTTCGGGTCAAGATATTTTTCAAATTTTTCCATATTTACCTCCTAT
>Ga0131853_10008843_pt1 | contig 18362 bp, 7 predicted proteins | sample TergutLab28metaG_FD_92764 | JGI IMG/M metagenome (GOLD analysis project Ga0131853, IMG submission 92764) | Labiotermes labralis P1 segment gut microbial communities from Petit-Saut dam, French Guiana - Lab288 P1 (version 2) (version 2) | ecosystem: Host-associated > Arthropoda: Insects >... | reverse complement strand
GGCCAGCCCAATCCAGTCCATATACCCACATCCCACCTCCTGGAGATCCATCCTAATATTATCCACCCATCTACGCCTAGGTCTCCCCAGTGGTCTCCTTCCCCCCGGTTTCCCCACCAAGACTCTATACACCCCCCTCTCCTCTCCCATACACGCCACATGCCCAGCCCATCTCATTGTTCTTGATTTTATCACCCGCACAATATTGGGTGAGGTGTACAAATCATTTAGCTCCTCGTTACGCAATCTCCTCCATTCCCCTGTTACCTCGTCCCTCCTAGGTCCAAATATTCTCCTCAACACCATGCTGTCAAACACCCTCAGCTATGGCTGTTCTAAATTACTTGAAACTTCATACTGCAAGTGTTGGAGGCGTCACCTAGCCACGCTTTTTAAGTAACATCTCCAGCAGTTCAAAATTTAGTTCTACGCTTCTGGAAACTGTTGGCATCACAAGCCAAATCATAATGTTGAAAGTTCAGTTTGATGTCAAGTTTAAACATTCCAACTGCCCTTCCACTACCTGCAGTTCAGCAGCTAATACCATCAGTAGGAACTGTGGTGTGCTCAGTGCAACGTCTGTTGTATGTAGATACTTTTACTGTGTAAATCAGAACTTTTAAACAGATGTGACACTGTAGTTCATACACCGATGTTTCATGTGAATTGTGGTTTTTAATTTTGGTAGGCTATTTAGATATAATTTCATTATATTTTGTACCTTCTTACTGCATTGTCTTCCGTTGTCAAGAAATTGTGCACAATCTATGTACATATTTGCATATTGTTGCTGCTGAGTGTTCACATAGCAGCTGAACCTGTACTGCCAAGCCTGCTGCCTGTCAGTAAATTGCATTGATTGGAACAGTACTGTCAATATATTCAGGAACAAATTCTCTCCCTAAACAAATTTTTCTTTAACGGTTATATTAATTATTAATGCTGTTATTTCTAATTTGTGGTTTCTTATCTCAACTCTGTTGTTTACATTTACAGTTTGTTAGTTCTGTGTTTTGTATTTTCTATAATTTGCTTTATGGCCCTTGTGCAAGCACATTAATAAATAGTTGTAATAATAGTAATAATAATGCAAAATGCAATCTCAGGAGACAGAAATGTGATTAAAAAAGAAGCCGAGAAGATTCTAAAATATAAAGACCTTACAATAGAAATACAGCGCATTTGGAATGTAAAACAAAGGTGATACCAGTAATAATAGGGGCGACTGGGACTATTTCAAAGTCACTCAGAAAATACATGAGCAACATACCGGGAAAACATGAAGTCAAGGCACTACAGAAAACAGTCATATTGGGCACTGCACACATACTTCGGAAAGTACTAATGTAAAAGTACAATAGATTCAAAACTGGAACTAACGATATAAGCACCATGAATAGTAACAACAGAATAGCTGCAACACTGTATTTCCTAGGGACACAGTTTGTCTCAGGAATATAAGTATAAATACCCTGCATAAGGGAGGAGATTATTGTTATTATTATTATTATTATTGTTGTTGTTGTTGATTTCCTTAACAATTAAAGTACATGTGTGTTTGTTATGTCAGATGTGGATCATACAGGCGTGTCTGTGAGTGTGAAAGGGCGTCACTTCAACCAGACTTTAGGCTGGGAGTTTTGCTCTGGCCAAGATGGAGCAGAGTTTGTGCCCTGTATTGACCGCACAGCGTCCAACTATACATACACAATTCCTCTCAGCAGGTTTATGCCTGATGAATCAATTCTCCTCCAGTTCCAGTAAGTACATTCCTATATTTATGGTGATACACCCATCTGAAGCCACATTCCCATGACTGGTATATTTGACAAACATTCACCATTTGTGGGTACTTTCCACATATTGAGAACTGTGTGCTGGTACAGACATAAGCCCCTTTTCTTTTTCTCACCAGCCGTCAGGATCTGTGACACACATTGCAGGAATCTGCAATATTTCTTTACATTTGAATGTAAGAATGCCAGTTGAAGCTTGGCTCCTTGTACAGTGCACAGTTAGGGATACAGATTTATCAAATACACCAGTCACAGGAGTGTAGCTTAATGTGTATTTCTCTAGGTGACAGTGAATTGAAGTGTAGATTGACGCAACCTTATAAATGGCATGTTAGAGACTTAATGTTAGATTTTCAAAGCGTTCAATAACAAAAATAATGAACTTGTATTCCACTGTACCCCACACACAGTACAGAGGCCTGTTAATTTCTCCTGTGTTATGGGTGTGTTGCTTCACCCAGAAGCATCATTCATATTTGTTCAGTATAATTTATGAAAGCAGAGAGAGAGAGAAATTGATATCGTTGAAACGGTTCTTTATTGTGCTATCAGTCGAACAGGAATTCATGACGTGTTTTGGCCAGAAAGCTCGGACCTTGATCACCTCCAGTATTCATATAAAACATACAGATATTGCAAGATTGAGTAGTTACAAGATCCTATTTACAAGGAATGAGATATTGTTTCTCTCACATTCACAAATGGAACATTAATTTTTGTTTGAAAGAATGCGTTCTTGTGCTCTGCATTCTTAGTAACGTTCCTGTATAAGGTGTGATTTAAATTTTTTTAATGTGATTGGCACATAGTGAGTTGAGTAGGTAAAATATGTAAGGCCTGTCATGTTAAGGTGTAATTAGATTAGAATAAGTGCAAACTGTGGCTTTCATAGCAATGTGAGTTAGGGTCGTTGGTTCTGATAGGAGGAAAAATTTTCTGTTTATTTGTGTCATATATAATTCAAGTATGAAATTTCTTTATCACATTCGTTTCTGTGCACTGATGTCACTATTTCACATAAAAAGCGACCAGTGCACACGGATGTTACTAACACCACTTTACTATCACTGTGCTACTCCAACATGTTTCGACCCTCAAAGGACCATCTTCAGGGAGCACGACTGATACATTGTCATAGCCAGATCAACAAAATATGTACCAGATGTATAATTCTGAACTTTACATCTGGTACATATTTTGTTCATAAACTGGATTTTACATTTGTTACATCTTCTGTTGATCTGGCTGTGAAAATGCTCCCTGAAGATGGCCCTTTGAAGGTCGAAACATGTCGCAGTAACACAGTGCTAATAAAGTGGTGTTAATAACATAAGTGTACATTGGTAGGTTTTTATATGAAATCGAAGATTCTATGCGTATATTATTGGAAGATGGAGGCCCAACATTATTTGTGTTTGATATTCCATATAGTAGTGTGCCTTCTAGCAGACACAGCCTGTTATTAGCTGGAGATTATCCTTCATCTTGAACTAGTATGGCCTGAATGCCTGCACCTGAAACATTTTGTAATTTCCATTATGATTGATGCAGCAATAAATAACGATACATTAACAAAAAGCTGTGGTAACAATAAGAAGTTTCTCTCTGTGCCATTAAACATAATGTGCCATGCACCCTTACTGGCAGCACCAGTAAAGATGTATGAACACAATGAAATCATATAAGACTGAACAGCAAAGTGACACAGTCAGTATGAACTAACAGTGCAGTATGTCAGGGCAGCCCTCTCTCTGCAACACTATTTAACATGTACATAAACTCAGTACTTTCAGATTCAAACACAGACAGTATAAGGGGATAGAAATGACAAGAAATACTAACATAATAAGCTTTCTTTTTGCAGACAATTGGGTAATAAAACAGAATGAAAAACCGTGTTTCAAAAGTGTATAGATGAATTAGAAAATGTAGCATCAGAATGTAGATTTCATTCGTTAGTATTCAGCCCTAGAGGCCGGTCCAGCAGGAGCCAGAGCCTGGTTATGGAACCGATATGGCTCTTGGCACAATGCATCCTAGGCAAGTTCTTGGGGATAGTTTGCCATTGCTTTCCCCCGCCTTTAGACGCTCCCACTTTCGCCGCCACTTGCCTCTGCGTCCGCAGCGATGCGAGAGATCCTAGCAGCAAAAGGTGGAACTGTGGGCGAGAAAGATGTCCGGTAGTAATTTTGCCTAAATTCCGACTTCCTCTTAAATTTAGGGATCTTTTACATGCCGCAAATCTACGACATGGGACCGACGGCTTTACTTCCCCTCCAAAGGAAGGCGTGCTGAGGATTTTTTCGCCCTAAAAATCCAACAGTTTCGGCCGGGTTTGAACCCGCGAACTTGGGTACCAAAGGCCAGCATGCTACCTCTAGACCACCAAAGCCGCTATTGTAGACTATCAACTGACAAAAGTACGACAGTAGCATTCAGAGGGAGAGACCCCGTCAGAAGGAGGGTGGTAATTGAAACACAAAACAAACACACACATTTACTTGGGATGCACACTGTCGTGTGAATCAGAAGATGTTACAAACAAATTAACAAAATTTTGACAGATAGTGAGAATTATCAATCAAGTTATAAAACTTTGAAAAGTGTAGAAGCAAACAAGACTACAGATATATCGCACATCAGCAGCAGCCATCCTACTGTATGTCAGTGAAACTTGAACACTGAAGGAACAGGACAGGTCTAGCATCACAGCAGCATTTCTGAGAAAATCTACAAAATACTGTTTGACCACAAAGGAATTCACAACAATGTAAAAGAACTTAAAGAACATCAAAGTGACACAACCTGTCCATAGAATGTGTGGGTCCAGACTGATACAGGCTGTTACAAAATATCAACTGCAGGAAAAAAGAAAACCAGCTTGTCCATGACAGAGACTTGTGGATTGTTGCATTGAGACTGGAATGGGCCACGAGGCAGCAGCATGATGATGATGATGATAATTATGATGATAAATCACAAACATTTTAAAGGTTCAGTAAAAATGTGTCTCTGTGTTCTTAGGCATTCTTTGCCTGGAGTGTGTGTGTGCAATGGAGAATTAATATCTGTCACTTTACATGTTTCATTTCTGAGTTCATCCATTCTGGGAACCAGTTCCCAGGATTGTTAGTCTTTAACAGTTACATTTTGGCGTGGTGTTGGTGAGTGTGTCTCACTAATTAACACTACTCTTTGTTTGTTGGTTTGTTTGTTTTAGGCCTTGCATTACACCATACACGTTCCAAAATTTTTGTTTCATCATCCGGGGCTTCCATAGATTTCTGTTGAGGTTTCTTTAACCATTTTCTGATGCCTCCAGATACTACTTAGTGGTGTCTTGTTGTTGGCTTGCAGTATCCATGATTGCTGTTGTGTATACAGATCTGACTGTACTGGCCTTCATTGGTGGTGTCCTTTTGTTGCTGTGGCAGTCTACAGTGTCCTTTTGTATCTTATGTTTATTGGACCGTGCATCATCTTGATAGTTGAATAAAGAGAGACCAACTTGATGTCACTTACTTTTTTATTTCATTATTTAATGCTCAACATGTTTCGGATGTTAATACATCCATCCTTAGGAGCTTGCAACTTATTTGTTGAGTTATTTCATGGGTTGTATTGCTCTGGTACGATGTGTGTTGGTGTTACGTTGTGGTTTGGCTGGGGTTGTGTGGTATCCCGATGCAGGCTAAAGCACTGAAGTGCTTCCGCCTGCATCCCCAGCCAAACCACAATGTAACACCAACACACATCGTATGTGCACTGAGGTTTGCACCATGAATCTGTATTCCCAGCATTCACTCAGTCCACAGATTTAATCTGCAAGTTTGCTATGCAAATCCTGCAAAATACAGTGAAGTGTTTGTAGTTGATTACTAAGGCTGTGAAAAGAATTTTGACTTACGATTCTCACATGCAAGAAGTAAAAAGAAAGTTTCCAGACAGTATTTTTTCTCAGTGTTAGTAGCGTTTTCAAACTACTTCATGCTGTCCCCTTGCTACTCTATGCAAGTAATCCTGGTGATTGCAACATTGTTCAAATAACTAGCTAATGTCCTCTGTTGGGAAGTCTGCAGTGACAGCCATTGATTATTCTTGGGTCACGCTGACGTCCCTTCAGTACCTACTGCATTTTTTGGAAAAAGGAGAAGTCACAATGTGTTAGATACAGAGGATGTGGGACAACAGTCATGCTGTTTTTGCACCAAGCAGAGCAAGCAGAATCATTTTCATGTCAGACACACCAATCTTGATTGCACCATTTTTTACTTTGTTTCCGTGGCAGTCCATAAAAATATTGGTTCACAGTTGAATAAAGAGAGACCAACTTGATGTCACTTACTTTTTTATTTCATTATTTACTGCTCAACATGTTTTGGATGTTAATACATCCATCCTCAGGAGCTTGAAACTTATTTGACGAGTTATTTCATGGGTTGTATTGTTCTGGTATGATGTGTGTTGGTGTTACGTTGTGGTATGCAGGCTTCAGCCTGCATACGGATACCACACCACCCCAGCCGAACCACACCGTAACACCAACACACATCGAATCAGAACAATACAACCCATGAAATAACTCGTAAGCTCCTGAGGATGGATGTATTAACTTCCGAAACATGTTGAGCAGTAAATAATGAAATAATAAAGCAAGTGACATCAAGTTGGTCTCTCTTTATTCAACTATCAAGATGATGCACAGTCCAGTAAACATAAGATTGGTTTGGTTCACAGTTTGTCCCAGGAAAATGAATGTAGGATTTACAGTTCTGTGCACATCCAAGAAACCCATCAGCGTACACATCACACACCAGTACACAAATGATGGGAGTTGCCATTGGGGCGACTGTTGTTTTCGTCCCGATTTATACCTGTGAACATGTGTTTCAGCATGTGTGATGATTCTTAAATGGAGTTGTGGGCCTTGTTGAAGGTGTCCCTTAATGTCCTCACTCAAACTGACACAGTTCTCCTTCTATTCAACGCACATCAGACAAGACATGAATTTCACAACAATCCATCATATTTATATGTTCATGTCATGTGTCAGTGTAGCTTGGCTTATTAAAATTACATTCCATGTCATTTGGCCAAGTCCTACCGGGATGGTGATAAGTCCTTAGCCCGACAAGGAAGGAAACAAGCCACATTCACAAGAGTTGAGGTTCATTACCACATTCATAAGAGTCCACCACCTGTGCCTACCCTAGCCAAATCAATCCATTCCTCTGTCCATCACACTTTTGACAGGCGCAGCTTGTTTCCCTCCTGGTCGGGCTAAGGACTTAATCAGCACCCCGGTAGATAGTGATGCATTTGTTTCCATGTTTTCTTAATTGGTGCCACACTTATGTGTATTTGCCTGGTAGATGTATGACCCAAACTTTCAGCATCTGCACAAGGTGTCGCTTCATTTCTGAATTTTGAAAATTAATCCGACATTTTCATTCTGTTTATTTTTCCTCTCTGAAAGCAAATTTTAAGGTAATTAAAGTTTCTGTGGTTCACCCAATTTTGCATAGAACTTGACAGATTGATGCAAATGCTCTGTTCTCTAAAGTCAGCCATTTCTAAAGGCCCTGTAATCATGGGTATTACAACACAAAGTCACACATTACAATGCATTACTTTACATTGATGCATGCTAGAACTTTGAAGTAGGTAGCAAATGACTTGCAGATTGTACTGTATCCTCCCCCTAACAGAAGAATCGTGTACTGACTGCACCTTCCACAGTAGGTTTCAGGAGCTGATGACATGTAATCCATGACCAAAAGGATTTTCTGTATTCATAATTCCTTTCTGTCTTCTCCAGTTTCTCAAATTTGGCACGATCGCAGACAGCTGAGTTGTGCGACGTTGGCAATTCTGCATGTGCGTGGAGTCGTAGCCATGACAGCTGGCCTACTGATGACCTGAACTCAGGTCTTCACAATGAACAGAATGGAGATATGCATCCTAACATTTTGTCATTCCCAATCAATGTGGGAGCCTACGTACGCACGACGGTTCGATGCCGGGTACCGCTGGTACAGACTGTTTCTGTAAGTAACGTTTCACCTAATGGTAGCAACCATATTGCTAGCAGGTGTGTAAGAGTTGACAGTCACTTTCCTAAACCTTAAACAACACGGTGCTGAAAATAACCTTAAGGTGTAAATGAATAAACAATCAGCATGGTACACATAGTATGAAAATTTGGATACACAGCAGTCAGTTCCATTGTCATGTATGTTTTGGCCCTGCCAGGCCATCCCCTTTCATGTTAGGGACATTACTAACATCTATGTCAGCTGACAAGCTACACAGATGTAACATTCATGTTTCTGTGCATCGCCAGTGCAATTACAATTGATAACCAACAAGATGCAACTATTTATTTTATTTAATCTTTAATCAGCTCTGCATGTTTCAGGCGATGTTTTCGCCCTTCGTCAGGAGCATATAACTGTAACTACAGCTTCTGGTAATGTCCACCAATGTTGCTGCTGGCTGGTGTTGCTTATTGGATGGAACTGACTGACTGGATGATGAGCGAAAACATTGCCCAAAACATGTAGAGCTGATTGAAGATTAAAGTAAATAAATCAAAATAGTTGTAGCATGTTGGTTATCAATTTCAATGCTACACAGAGTTTAAAAAACTTTTAGCGTCCACATTTCAAGTAGTATTTAACAGGTCAGCTGACTTTGGGATATCGCTGTGTTATAATTTGACATGCAGAGGACCGTGCATCATGATTTATTCTTATAATAAAACTGAGAAACACTAATTTCTCAAATTTATTCTTGGAATAGAACTGTTAAATGTTTCAGACAGTATCTCTATCCATCACCAGGAGTCTAGCACTGTACACACAGCAATAGGTTTAGGTCATACATGTTATGCTGACTGCTTGCTAGCAAGCAGTCAGCATAACCTCTATGACATATACCTATTGCTGCTAGCAAGCAGTCAGCACAACTTCTATGACATATACATATCACTGTGTATACAGTACTAGACTCTGATGATGGACAGAAATCCTGTCCGAAACATGTAGAGTTCTATTCCAAAAATAAATTTGAGAAATTAATGCATGTCGTTGGTTTTATTATAAGAATGTGTTATAACTTAGTTGTTTATGCTGATATTAACTCTTTTGTTTGAAGATGGCCTTGCAAGGCTGAAACATATAAATTGGTTAGTCCACAGTTATGTATACTGTGTTGCTTGTTTAGATCAGTTATAATTAGTAATTGGTATACAGTGATGATGCAACAAACATGATGAATGGAAAGTGTTTACAATGAAGTACTTTGCTTGCTGGTTCCTCATCTTGTGGTTTGTGTGAAATGAAATTAAATATTCACCTCAAAGTATTGATCCGTTGAGTTATGGCAGACATAACAAGCTGTCATTATCAGTTCTAGTTTTGTACTCTCTGCTTTGCGCCCATCTCTGTATGTGGACTGCCTGCAGCAGCTTCATATTAATGGTCCAAGTTTTTTGGGCTGATGGCTCTCCCGACATTTTTAAGGGTCCCAGACGATTTTGAGGCACTACAGTCCTTTGAAATGTCTGAAACTACTTGCCCAATGACACAGTGTGACATCCCAAAAGATTTCAGTCTTTGGTAACACCAGAGGGAGGTCCTCACAGCTCACAGGTTTATGTTCTTTGTGTGACGTGTACATATTTTATGGCACTGGTCGATTTTTCAAACCCTGGTCACTGGAGGATGCTGTACCAGTGTGTGTGGAATAATTCCTAGTGCTGATACTATCACATATGAAGGCAGATGACAATTGTTGTAACCCAGAGTTTCCACATGACTGTGTAAGATCAGTGTGCATAACTGTAATAACATGAAATGGTGCAGTGCAGTTAAATATTATTTGATATTAACCTATTGCCGCGGGAATTATTTTTTTAATTTTAGCACACCCTGTATATAAAATGTGAATAATGCAGGAACCAAATACGTTAGAATTATGAAACAAACTGCATTTTGAAGAGAAAAAAACGGAGAGTATACCATGTTTAAAATATTAAGTACCTATATTTGTTGAATAAATATACAAAATGCAACTTTAGAGGTTAGCGGTCCGGTACAACCACTATAGTTGACATTGGGCGTCGAAAGGTTAAGGGACATGCATGTTACAGCACTCATTCATGCCATCCTCGTTGTTACTAATACTAATATTCATTATGTTACATGCATTAACCTTTCAAATACGAAACTTACCTGTGTTATGTAAGGACTCAGTCCATACTGCACAGTAAACACTCTCCACTTAGGTTATAAAAACCAATCTTTTAATGTTGTGTTAGGCAACATTTGCCGTTTCTTCCGAGATTAATACAAAACACACAAAATTTCAAGTGATCAAGAATGTAGAATTTTTTAATGCTAAACCTTGTGGTACGTAAAGTTACCAGTAGGTAAATGACACTAAGGATGGTGTAAAATGAGCACCAGAACACATATATGTCCCGTAATTTTATCATGTATGTATGTGAAAAAGGCTTTTGGTCAGATGGAATAGTTCCTGTGTAACATGAACCAACAAGATGCACCATTTTCTATTAATTTGTTTCAATAGAAAGCCTCTACATGTTTCGAGTAAGCTTGCTGCTTATCATCAGGAGGATCAGCTGTGTATAAACAGCAACTGGTACAGTCAACATAACACATATATATCATGATGCACGGTCAATGAAACATTAGATTTGTAAAAGTGTATCTAATGTTTGGTATCTCACAGTAGGCAGAATGTAACGTTGTTTAGTGCCGGTGCCATGACAGAGTTGCCTAACATTAAGAATTTAGTACCTGCTACAGTGGGTGTTCAGCATTTTGAATGGAAAAGTTATGAAAGTGCAGAGCCCTTGTCAAAAACTGTATCATGTTTGTTTGTCACTGCCTGAGTGTCATGTTACATCATCTGTGCAGAGGGTGTGATTTGGTTATGTTTGACTTTCAGCAAACGTGTCTGCTTACTAACGATAAACTTGGAATTGACTTCTTAGAGTACAATTTCCATTTCTACAGAGACTGTGACGAATGAGAAGAAACTGAAGGTAAGCTGTTGTGTATATCCTTACATAGGCACTGGACATATACAGTAGCATCTTCAGTGTACATCCTTACCTTGTCACAGGACATATACAATAGTACCTTAAGTGCACATCCTTACCTAGCTACTGGACATATGCAGTAGCATCTTCAGTGTGCATCCTTACCTAGCTACTGGACATACACAGTAGCATCTTCAGTGTACATCCTTACCTAGCTACTGGACATATACAGTGGCATCTTCAGTGTACATCCTTACCTAGCTACTGGACATATACAGTAGCATCTTCAGTGTACATCCTTACCTAGCTACTGGACATATACAGTAGCATCTTCAGTGTACATCCAAACCTAGCTATTGGACATATACACTAGCATCTTCAGTGTACATCCTTACCTAGCTACTGGACATATACAGTAGCATCTTCAGTGTACATCCTTACCTAGCTACTGGACATATACAGTAGCATCTTCACTCAGTACATGACCCAACATATGCACTCCATAAAACACAATAAAATGCAAATCATAAAATACAATTCATGACAAGTATCAAACTTCTACATGTTTTGCACCGGGGTGCCTTCCTCAGGGAGTCTTCTAGAACAAACGGATGTAAGTCCATCTTGCTAATCTAAGTATGAATCGCTCTCACTGGAATCATGAAAATATTAAAATTCTAGAATATGTAAAGTATACAAGCATAAAATTAGTGTCATGATACTGCAACCGTGATTCTACCGATGGTGATCAGTACTTAGATTAGCATGTTGGACTTGCATCTATTTGTTCTAGAAGACTCCTTGAGAATGGCACCCTGGTGCAAAACATGTAGGAGTTTGGTACTTGTCATGAAGTGTATTTTATGATTTGCATTTTATTGTGTTTTATTGAGTGCGTCTGTTGGTCAATGTATTGGATGTAAGAATATGCAAGGTATGGGCAACATAAAATTAATGTCTTGTTGTTCTTGATTAATTGGGACTGATGAAAGTGTAAGAATGTAAAAATCCATTTTCAGTGTAGAAGACATATTTGTCTTGGCACGTGTCAAGTGAGTGTGTTAAAAACATGTAGTAACCTCAGGAAGCATAAAATGCATGATGTGACTGAAGCGGAGTCTTGGTGACAGCAGTTGACCTCACCACATCAAAGACAGAGTTTGAGTTAGTTGCGAGTAGTAGGAACTGACTGACTCACCAGCCATATGGTCTCATCTTGATTTACTGGGGTCAGTCACACAAGGTCAAAACAGTGGTGTTAAAATGGGCGATGATGTTAGGTCAAACATCAACACTCTACTGTAATATCTTAAACTAGGAGGCACATTTCTTTGTACATTTTATTCTGCAACAGTACCTTTACTGTATCAATACTACAGTCTGTTAACTTTTGATAGATATATTTCATTATTTTCATATGTTTACATTTGTGTCCCACATATTGTATATTCCTATTCCGTCCTGTGTTTTTCCAGTAAGTAATATATGTATCAACTGATACATGTGTAGAGAAATTATTCACAGTAGATGTACACATGCACACATTTTCATTGATGTTATTAGGGTGAAAGGATTGAATGATTACCGTTCTAAAAATGGCTAAGTTGATTTGGGTTCTGAATTCAGAGATGTAATCTAATTGCAAAGTTGTCTTGTGCATACTAGTCAGATATTTGAGGGAGTGCCAGTGTAGTGCCACTCATTCTTAATTGTGGCATTAGGTGGTTGGAGTGTTTAACCCCACACACACACACACACACACACACACACACACACACACACACACACCACTCAAACACACACACCCTGACTGTTTTACCCCTGGGTAAACAGCTCACAGAACCCACTGATTGGGAGGTTCAGTGGGCACCACAGGGAGTCTGAATGATTTGAATAAGAGAGAAGTATCTTGCCCCTGCCATGAATTTAACCTTGATACCTAGGAAGTCCACTGTGTAGCGTAGTCCCTATGCTGACTATCCTGGCTGCTAGAGATGACATCTCTGGCTCTTTAAAAATGTGTTTGGTTTGTTGATTTGTGTGTTGCTTGCTTGGTTGGTTGCTAGGTTCATGTAATTCCTTCAGGAGTAAAGTAGATAGTACAGTGCCCTGTACTGACTCGGTAGTGTCGATGGCTTTCTGTCAGTACTGCCATGTTTGGAAGTCAACAAAAACTAAACCGAAAGCAACATGTGGGTGCACTTGCATGGCGATACGTCTGCTGATAAGTGTAATGAGGCTAGTGACACTGGGGGCCAATTCAGGCAGAAATATGTGCTATCAAGGCATGCCTAATGGAGAATACAGAGAAGGCTATGAAGATAGGAACATATACAGTCATTAAAGTGCCCAGTAATTTCTACATGAACTCCAAACTAGTGAGGAATTGTCATCACTCACTGGTGAAACTGACAGAACATGATGGGGTTCAACTGGTATGGATGCCGGGACATGTGAGAATTGATGGGAAAGAAATAACTGAGCAGTTAGACAGAGAAGGCTCCTCACATCAGCTTATAGAACCTGGGCCTGCACTTGAAATATCTGCAAAGGTTCCTGGGGGAGTGATCAGGGACTGGATGAACAGGAAACCTGAAGAGCATTGGCAGTCCATATGTGGACAGTGGCAGACTAAAGACTGTCTTAGAAACTGTGTGCTAAAAAGGTTGAGAGTTGTTCAGCTTGAAGGGACACCTTTCTGAACTGGGTAGCAGTCCGAAGTGTGATGGATGTAAGCAGGCATCTGAAACAGCCTCACACATTCTTCGTCACTGCGGGTTTTGGCCACATTAAGATACAAGCAGCTGGGTCGACATTATATTACACCAGGTCAGCAAGATACTGCACTTTGTTCAAGGGGCAGGGCAACACAAAGGATCAAATATGGTCGAAGTGCGTAGGTCACCAGTGTGCTCACCCTCCTGATCTGTTAGTCTATTCTACTGGGGGCCAATCTCACCCATAAGTATTAGAAACTTTAATTTATGATGGAACCAAGTTAGGAAGAGGCAGAAGATGGGTGTGAACCGGCATTTAATGTATGTACATCCCTTCCCCCACTCCCACCCAGACTGTTTTTATTTGCCTGTCTTCAACTCATTAGCCCCAAAAAAATGATCTTAGGTAGAAACAATACTGGGGTGCATTTGCCCAGCCTTGCCCACCCCCCCCCCCCTCCAAGTATGCAAGTGTGCAGCCACAGTGTTCTTGCCAGTGTTAACATTCCCACAGCACTGCTGTTGAATTGTCTGGGATGTGATGCTGTGTCATGATGATCAGTTAGTTGTCTTCTGAAACATACAATTTTCTGACTCCATACTGAAATCTCAAACATGCTGCCACCTGCTGGAAAATATACAGCTTTTAGTTAAACTCTTTTTAGTAAATAGGGCTCTTTTATCTCAGTTTGTCAGTGATGGTCTAGAAATTGCAGCTGGTTCTGAACAATTTTATGAAATACTTCTCATACAATATTTTATACTTTTTTCCCCCCATTCTCTCCTTATAATTTGTGTCACGTTATCAGTCAATTTGCTTGTTTGCAAAGATGGTATAAATTTCACTCATCCAGTCTTCATAGTTATGATGTCACATGGTGTGCATAATCCATTGTTCAGTTCTGCCATTAATGATGCTCTCCTATATCACTTACCAGGCCTTTCTTCACTTGCAGCTTTTGTTTTACAGTTGCACAATTTGTTTCCTGTCATCTGCAGTTGATTTTTGTGGCTTCTTGAATGGATGAGTAATATTTTGTGCTAGGCGACGATAAAGTCGACAGTAACATTTATCAAGGTGCAAGTAATGACAAGAATGTTACTGTCAGCATTTATCAGTTAAACATAGATACACAGAAGTCGACAACAGCTCATAAAAATGTTACATTCCAGGCAGGTTTAAAGTTGTTACAGTTAAGGGAATGTGGTTTGACTTTATCAAACAGCCAGTTTCTGCCTGTGTCTTGTTACCAAACTAGCAGATATACACAGGGTGCTGCAGTAGAATCTGCCATACTTTGGGAGAACATTCCTTCAGTTGATTTACATCGATATAACCAAACGTATGTGGGCCGGGTAGCTCAGTCGGTATAGTGACTGACTACAGGCTGGACGGCCTGGGATCGAATCCCGGTGGGGACGGTATTTTCTGCTGGTCCAGACCAGCCCTGGGGTCCACCCAGCCTCTTGTACGATGGGTATCGATTCTTTCCCGGGGGTAAAGTGCAGCCGGGGCGTGCTGCTGACCACCACCCTCTTCTAGTGCCGTGGTCATGGAAGAGTAGAGCTATACCTCTACCCACCCTCTGGGCCACACCAGGCCTGTAACGGGATCACTTTACCTTGTACCTTTTATAACCAAACGTACCTATGTCCAAAGTTGAACGGTTATTGAGATAATGACGCAAAAAAAAAGTGTTCCTTCTGTGGTTCAGCATATTGTACCTGTTTAATGTGATGCACCATCCATATACTGCGCAGGTCTCTCCTTAAGCTGACAGCCATGTCACTCCATATGACAGTGAATGTGCTTTGCAAAGTAGTTGGAACACCAAGAATTATTTTTATGAGAGTGGTGTGAGTTTTTCTTGCTTCATCCAAGTTTTTATGTCATTCAGATGCTACTTGGATGTTAAGAACAGCTGTTAACTTTACAGGAACTACAAAGTTTGTCCTCATTTTACTGTGTATTCAGCAATCAATAAATATGTACAGTTCTCATTCTTTAAAACTGCTATCAATATTGTCTCTGTAAATGTTCAGCTTTGGATATAGATATTGCACTTATATCAATGTAATTTGACATAAGGAATGATCTCTCAAAGTCTGGCAGATTCCTCCTGAAACACCCTGTATATTACAAACTAATCACACGCACACAGCCAGAACAATGTATGTACGAAACAGATGTTGCAAGGTGGACTTGGATAATTAATGGCACAGTTTACTTTTCATTGTCTGTGCCGATCTCTCAAAGTCTGGCAGATTCCTCCTGAAACACCCTGTGTAAGAGCACTGAAAAATTATTCTGCATAAATCTGACCACTTTGTCCGTTACAATTAAATGTGATTATGTTGTTCTTCAGTGTTAATAAAAATCCAACCAGATGCAACAGTATGCAGATATTTATTTACTGCAAAGTCACTCTACATGTTTCGGGTGTCACAGCACCCATCGTCAGGAGTACATAAAACTGTAACCGCAGCATCCGGTACAGGTCATAATACTGGTACAGCTACTTCCCTCCAACGTGACCTGAATCAGGTCACATTGGAGGGAAGTAGCTGTATCAGTATTATGGTAGGCTGTGGTTACAGTTTTTAGTACTCCTGACGATGGGTGCTGTGACACCCGAAACATGTAAAGTGACTTTGCAGCAAATAAATATCTGCATACTGTTGCATCTGGTTGGATTTTTATTAACATTGAATTACGATTCACGGAACCATGAACTTAAAATTTATGTTGTTCTTATCTGCACTACAGGAGGGTTATCCTAGTGGGTTATGTGCATCATAACACATTATATAAAGACAAAGATTGATAGGATATACCATTGAGAACTGGTGTGACCAAAAATAGCAAGTCTGGCCTGTGATGATTGAGGCTGAAACTGCTGTTACTGGCTTTATATATCAGGACACATTCTGGGTTCAAATCTGATATCCTGCCTTTCCATTGTATTCTGCAAGTGCTGTATATTTGATTCTAAAATTCTGAAAGACAAAAACCACTCTGTCATCACTAAAACTGCTTATAATCAGCATGAAACAGTGACATTTTTATGTACTGGGGTGCTGGTAAGTCCTTAGCCCTCCCAGGAAGGAAACAAGCTCGGAAGCATGTCAGGGACGCGCGCGATTTCAAAAACATCGAGATGCGAGCTGTCATCAAGTTTTTTTTTCTCCTGCAAGGCAAGGTGCTGAAGGAAATCCATGCCATTCTGACAGAAACATTAGCTTGTTTTCTTCCTGGTCGGGCTAAGGACTTATTAGTCCCCTGTATAACTTCAAGGTCATGTTCTTTGAATGAAAATAACGAACAACTAATGTATTAACATAGGTCTGAGGGTGCTTCACCTCTCATTCACACCCCATTTTATCGTGGAAGCAGGACACAAGTTGTGTGTGATGCTGTGCGATATTTGCGGTTTTGCAGTAGTAATATTGAGAAGTTGGGCCTTTTCAGATGTGATGCTGAGTCACTGAGCTAGTGTTTAGTAACACAGAGGAGTTTGATGCCTTCAAAACTTTGGGAAACAACTCTTGAGCAAGTAATGTCACATCCCTGAAGACCTGAATCCTCAAGCACGAACCCATTCACAGGAAAGTGTGTATTTGTCTCTCATTCCAGAATTACAGATTACTGGTCTGACAACCACAAACTGTAAAAAAAAAAAAAAATCTTATCCATCTTTTTGTGCCCTCTGTAACCTCGACATTAAAGCTGTGGGATTCACAGTGCCCTCAGGATAGTTCATTAAATCCAGTGGGTTAAAGCTGTATGATCTTGCACACCACCTGCCCATCATTCTTGATATTTCCCTGTCAAAATTGTACAAGTGATTTGTAAGTCAGGTGGCATACCTTGCACTGTACGCCCTTTGGTATGAATGGAAGGGTGCTGTGTAAAGTGCCACAGTAAACTGTCTGTCAGCTTGTTGCTAGAAAGCATGAAGGACCCACCATTGCAGCTCCTATTATGCCCTGTCATATATTTATTGAAAAATGTAATTATGATGCTTAGTTATGTGTGGATTGAGATGTGCCCTTTGATGCCAGTTGTGGGAGTGCAGGATGCCTGAGCTGTAGGAACGTGAACACAGGCCTCCCTCACACAAGCTGCCGGTAGGCACTGCTCATAAAGGATTCACCAAACAGTTGAATGATGAATGTGTACTATAGCTGCAATGCTGTGTGTGTCCGTGACAGAGTTCTGTTTTACGTTTTCAATGGGTAAACAGTACTTGATCATCACTGTTCAGCCCACATGAACACAAATATTTGTCCTCACCTCAGGTAGCAAGTAATACTGCAGAATATACTTCTGTCTGGGATTTGTTGGTCAGGAAGTGCGTCATTATGAAAATGGTGTGCTGTAACCTCCTCTCTGTGTACTGGACTAGACAATATACACATACCGCCCGTCTCCAGAAGTGTATATTCATTGGCTATGCTTGTTACGGAACATCAATTGAATCTATACGGCATTGTGGTGATGCACCGTCAGAAGGAAAGTGACACAAGTCCGAATTGTAAAATTTTCAGCAATTAAAGAAGAAAATTGGGAAGACATAATAGCTTTAGTTATTACCTGATAGACAGCAGATTTGGATATGTAAGTTTGTCACAGCGGTATGTAAATCTCCTGTGCAGATAAGTGATAAGATGTGTAATGAAACCCTCATACTTGTGTCACATTTCGTGTGAAGGAACAGTGTTTAAGCATGAAAGGGAGGGGTCTAGTGGGGGGGGGGGGGGGTTTGCAAGGGGGGATGGGGC
>Ga0131853_10008842_pt1 | contig 18363 bp, 14 predicted proteins | sample TergutLab28metaG_FD_92764 | JGI IMG/M metagenome (GOLD analysis project Ga0131853, IMG submission 92764) | Labiotermes labralis P1 segment gut microbial communities from Petit-Saut dam, French Guiana - Lab288 P1 (version 2) (version 2) | ecosystem: Host-associated > Arthropoda: Insects >... | reverse complement strand
TTTTAATATTATCTATAAACAATTTTTGCTTTGCAGGCTTCTTTCCAGTTTTTGTCCCAGCGTTTTGACATTCTTTTGTTGACAAAGATTGTTTGACCTTTGTCCCAGCCTGCGAAGGCTTTTTGACCGACTCGCATGACACTGTTTGGAATGGTTATTCCTCGAAGGTTTGTGCAATAATAAAATGCTTCGGGTCCTATGCTGACGAGGGTTTCGGGGAGAGTTATGTTTGAGAGTTTTTTCGCCAAATAAAACGCTCCGATTCCGATTTTTTCCAACTTGCTTTTGTTTGCATCAAATGCATTTTCTCTTGAATCGCCGAAGAAAACAGTTGTCAATTCATCACAATATCCAAATGCTCCCGCCTCAATAACAGCGACTTCCGCAGGCAGTGTTATGTCTCTGAGACTTTTGCAGCCGGCAAACGCTTCTTTTCCAATCCTTGACAGGTTGCTTTTTTCTTCAAAGTAAATGGTTCTAAGGTTGTCAAGTCCGGCGAATGATTTTTCACCAATCCATGCAACTGATGTCGGAATATAGAATGCGTTCAAATATGTCAGTTCACTTTTCGCATCAGCAAAACAGCCATGACCAATTCCCATGACTCCATCGGGAATTTTTATGTTTCCGCTGGTGTTGACACCGTTTGCTCTTGCTCGCACATCACTGTAGCCTGTCACCGCACCGCTTATAAAAAATGCAAAGGTATCTCTGATTCTTGCTTCGTTTTCTTTGCGTTTTTCTTCTTCTCTTTGGAAAGCAATCTTTTCAGAATACTGTTTGAGCGCTCTTTCAACACCTTCTTTTTCGTCATCAGGAACAAGTTTCAACGCTTTTTCCAAGTTTGTGACAACAGATTCGGGGATTTTTTCATTAAGAGTGAAACCATTAGACGCTGAACTTGCCAGACCAAACCACCCTTTGTAGTTCCCGGGGTCATTGTCGACTGCTTTTTCAAATGCATCACCTGCCTTTTTGAACTCGCCCAAAGTCAAAAAAGTTTCGCCGTTCTTCATATAGTCAATAACATGTCCTGTTGTTTCAATGTTAAAAACAGGCGTTGACACAATCGGTTGAATTTGTTGAATTTGTGGTGGAGGTGGGGGCGGAGCAATCAAAATCTTAGTTCCGCAATACATGCAAAAACCACAATCTCTTGTGTCCTCAACTTGGACATGCCCATGACACTGGGTGCAAATAACAGGTTTCAAAGCCATAAGTCTCTCTCCTTATAATGAACAATACATAATTTATAGTGCATAAATTAATGTTACTTATATTTTAGTATTCATTGCCTAACAAATTGTTGTCAATTTTTCAATTCATTATACTAACACTTTAACACACTCAAATTATTTTGTCAAGTTTTTAAGATTAAAATTAAGTTAAAAATTGTAAAAGACTAAATATTGTCTATATCTTCACTTCATCAAAAACAACTTTTTTGTGGGTAATTTTTGCTTTGTATTTTTTTCCTTGTATTGTTAAATGAAATGAAATGCTTTTCCAGTGTTTGGGGAGATGAGGGTCGAAACTTATGTTTGGTTTTCCTTTTGATTTTTGGTCTTTATTGTGTTTTAGTCCCGCAAAGCCATAGACTAACATTTGATAGGCTCCGCCCCATGATGCCGGGTGTGAGCCGCCGATGTAGATGCCGCCTGCCCATAGTTTTTTTGGAGCAGCGAGGTCAACTTCAGCGGATTTCAAAAACATTGGATAAGCAGTGTCCGGCATGCCGCAAAAACATTGCAGCAGTCCATACATGCATGCACTGAGTGATGAGCCGTGTTCTGTTCTTGGTTCATAGTAATCGAGATTTGCCTTCATTATTTCTTTTTCAAACTCATCTTTGAACATTGCAAGCATTGTCACAACATCGGCTTGCTTAATGATTTGGGTTGGATAGGCAACTCCGTTTGAACCTCCCCAATACTCTCTTGGGTCTTTCAGTCTGCTCCTTACAACATCAACGCTGACATCTTCAAGATCAAAGTAGCCGTCAAATTGCTCAATGACACCCTCGTCATTGACTGCAAAATCAATCATATCGGGGATTATTTTTTTTAGTCCGTTTTTAAGGTCATTTAACACTTCGGGAAACGGCAAAAGCGGCGAGTCTTTTTTTGTTTCTTTTTTGGCAAGGTCAAGAACTTCGAGAGTAAACTCAAAAACAAACTTTGCCATCCTGTTAGTATAAGCGTTGTTATTCACTCTTTCATGATATTCATCAGGACCGACAACATCGAGAATTTCAAGTTTTCTTGGTTCGCCCATTTTTGGAAAAACTCTTGAAGTAAGCAACGAGAGGTAAAAGTTAGCACACTCAACAATAACATCAAAACCGCCCTCAAACAGAATTGAAGTGTCCCCTGTCAGTTTGATATATTTTTTTATGCCATAGACAATTGCACTGGAAATGTGAACTTGCTTGTCATCAAAATAAGTTCTCACTGCTCTTCCGGTAAATATGTCCGTGACATTAAATTTTGAACACGCTTCAATGCCGTCCTCGTGAGACTCCCATGCATAAAACGCTCCGTTGTAGCCTTCTCTGTCTGCTTTTTCAAGCGCACCCTTTAAACCGTCAACTCGATATTTCAAAAGAATTTTTGCTGTCTCGGGATCATTCAAAATGAAATAGTCAAGCATGAACATATCCGTGTCCCAAAACACCGCACCTTTGTAGACTTGACCCGATAAACCTCTTGCCGGTATGCTGAGAGCATTTGCGTGACGAGGTGCAATAATTTGAAGAGAATATATTGAGTAATTGAGTGCAGTTTCCGCCTTCTCATCCCCTTCAATTTCAACAAAATTTTCTTGCCAAAAATCTTTCCAGTATTGTTTTTGCTCTTCTAAAAGTGTGTCATATTTTAAAAGGAAGTTTGGTTTTTGAGGCTCTTTTGAAATTTTTTCGTCAATAGAAGTTTGAACAAAAGCAACTTTTGTTAAGCCAAAAGCGGCATCTTTTTTTGCGTTAAATGAAATTATATTTTGTGCTGTCTTTTCTTCATTTGCAGACTTAGTGCCAATCATATCACCAAAAGGAACTCCCTTTGCGCTTGTCATGACTGACACTCCATTTTCACAAATTCCTTTAACACTGTTTTCTTCAACCTCAAAATTGACAAAATGAGGACCATTAATATCCCAAACTTCGCCGTCAATTCCGCTTGTGATTGATGAGACACAATCATAATCAGCAGTCACTGAATATTTTAGTGCGAGCGCATTAAAATGCGTCATGCCGGCAAATCTTTCCGTCTCAACAGTGACATTTCCCTTTGCGGTTTTGAATATCGTTTTGCGGACATGAATGCCTTTTGTTATGTCGAGACTTTGTTCGTGAAAAACAACTTTGTCCGATGAATTTGGAAGCGACAATTCTTCTCCGTCAATTTTCAATCGAATAAAAAAAGGATTAGGAGCATTCAAACTCTCTCTCCACTTTTCAGAAGATGCTTGGTTATAGACCCCTGCAATATTTACAGCAGGCATATGCTTTGCGCCATATTCTTCCATGGAACCTCTTACACCCATATATCCATTCCCAATCAAAAACTTTGTCCCAAAGTGAGCATAGTTTTCTTCATCATAGTTAACTTCTTTGATAATTATTTCTTTCATATTTTTTAAAATACCACAATAAAAAAAATGTGTCAACTCAAACAATATATATTTGACAAGTATCTTTAATACTCTTGACGTAAATTGCTATTACATGGCATTCTCCGACATAGGCATCGAAGACATTTGACAGGTCTTCAACCCTCTTGTCGAAGAGTGTTTGTCAGCAGTATTCCCAACAAAGCAGTCGAAGACTGTTGACAAGGGTCTTCGATAGTTTTATCCGGTTATTTCATGCAGTAGCAATCTTACAACAAAAGCATAAAAAATACTTTACAAACAACTTTTTTTCATGCATACTAAGAATATGGCAACAACAAAATATGACACTATTCTTTTTGACCTTGACGGAACACTGACTAATCCGAAATTGGGATTGACAAAATCTCTTCAATATGCCCTCTCGCCTTTTGTTAAGATTTCTGAACTTGACGAATTAGCAAAGTTTATCGGACCTCCGATGAGAGTCACATTTTCTGAGCATTTTGGTCTCTCAAAAGAGAATGTGGATATTGCCCTCTCAAGAGCAAGAGATTACTACTCAAAAAAAGGTATGTTTGAGTGTTCTGCGTTTCATGGCATCAAAGAAATGCTTGAGGCTTTAAAAGCAGAAAAAATAACACTTGCCGTTGCAACATCAAAGCCGACAGTCTATGCCAAGCCTGTTTTAGAACACTTCAATCTTTTAAAATATTTTGATTTTATTTCAGGAGCAGAACTCGACGGAGTTCGAGATGCTAAAGATGAAGTGATTGAGTATGCCTTAAAAAACTTGATAATAACTCCTTCTAAAAAAGTGATAATGGTCGGTGACAGAATGTTCGACATCATCGGTGCAAAGAAAAATAACCTTGATTGCATAGGTGTTTTGTATGGATTTGGCTCACATAAAGAATTGAAAGAGGCAGGAGCAAAAATCATTGTTGAAACTGTTTCGGAATTAGAAAATATTTTATTAGAAAAAATCTCTAAAAGTAGTTAAAAAACGCTTGACACTACTCTAAATAAAATGATATAGTACTTGAGGTAATTTTGAAAAATGACTTTGTCACCTTTGTTGTTTGAGACCAAAGCAATATTTAAAACTCTATAACAACTTCTTCAAAATCCAAAGAATATTCCTCGGTAGCTCAGTGGTAGTAGCATTCGGCTGTTAACCGAAGGGTCGTAGGTTCGAATCCCACCCGGGGAGCCAAAACTATTTTGCCCCATGATTGGCAAAAACAAAAAAGACGAGTCCTGCTCGTCTTTTTTCGTGTTTTCTTGCTTTAATTCCTCGTAATTGCTTAATTCTTTCTCGTTTTCTCTGTCTAAACTCGTTTTATTCTCGTTTTCAACCAAAAAGTCGTCTTTCTCAATATTTAATTCCAAACCACTTCCCATACTCAAAGGCACAACATTTATAAAAATTTCAACTTTGTTCTTGCCAATTACGACCTTATTGATAAAATTATTTAACATTGCTTTTCTGTCTGCAAATTCGCCATTCTCTAAAATGTCTAGTGCTTTTGCATATGCCTTTCTTAATTCACTTGCTGTTGCCAACTCATAATTGCAACCCTGTTGCTCTCTTGCCAAATTTTGCTCTGCAACTTCTTTTGACTTTTCAAGACTGCTTAATTCGTCTAGCAACATTTGACTTGAACTACCATTTTTAATTGCTTCCATCACATTTAATATTTGCGTGTCAAACTTTTTAATTTGACCCTCTAACATCTCAACCATTGAACTGCTAACTGAAAAGCCTTTTGCATATTTATTAAATTCGTCAACTGACTTTTCCGCCACCTCGTCATTTAATAACATCTTCTTAATTTGCTTAATAATATATTTCTCTGTGTCCTCTTTTCTAACTGTATTGTTGCTACATTCAATTTCCTTATTTGTGCGACTGCATTTATACCTCACATATGCTTTGCCATTCTTTGCATTTCTGTCCCCCATAAATGTTGACCCACATTCTTCACAAACCATCTTTCCAACCAACAAATAATTTTCTAACGCATTTGTCGGCGACCTATGCACTCGTTGCTCTAATATTTTTTGAACTGCGTAAAATAATTCTTTCGAAATAATTGCAGGGTATCCATTGTCATTCTGCACAAAATTAACATCTGGGTCGTAGTCGAGTTCTTTCTTATTATAATACATTCTATAAATGCCAGCATACTTCGGATTGCGTAATAAATTGTCAATGCTTGTCGCTGTAAAACTTTTACCACTCGTATTCTTAAAACCACATACATTCAATCTGTCAATAATGTCACTTCGTTTGTAACCATTCAACAACATTTCAAACATTATTTTGACCGCTTCTGCTCTCTCTATGTCAATTGCAATTTCTTTCACGACCCTCTCTTTACTGTTTAACACATAATTGCCACTAGCATCTCGCAACTTTCTCATTTCATAACCATACAGCGTATGACCGCCATTTGTCTTTCCACTAAAAACATTCTCTTTCATACCCTTAATAACTTCTTCGCCAATGACTAATGACTGATGATGCGAAACCAGTCTATTAACATTCTTCGCAAATTTTCCGCTTGCATTATTTTCATAAATTTCTGTTACTGAAACCAACCTAACACCATTTTCTGCCAACTCTTTTTCCTGTGTTTCTTGCTCGCCCAAACTTTGTCTCGAAAATCTGTTTTCTTTGTGAACTAACACCAACCCAAAATTCCCAAACTTGCTAACTTCTTTTAACCTTTGCCATTCCTCTCTGTCTGCATTTGTTCCAGTCGTTCCTCGGTCAACAAACCAACCAACCATCGTAATACCATGCTTTTCTGCATACTCTTTTATTGCCCTCTCTTGAGCCTTAATACTTTCTTCTCTTTGCTTCGGACAACTGTATCTGCAATACCCAACTGCTTTCTTCAAATTATTAAATTTTCGTCTTTTATTTCTCGCCATTTGCGTTACCTCTCTTTTCGTTTATTGTGTCAAATAAAAACCTATAAAATGGGCTTGCTATTTGCTTGTGACTTTGTTCGCTATCTTGCATTTCTCAATGCTCATTTTCTAACCCATCATCTACATATTTGCTAATTACAAATTTATACTTTCTGTCTGCTATCAACTTAATGACTTTGCCTTTCTCTGTTTCTTTAACTCACTCTTGTTTCATTTCTTTTTCTCCATTTTTTAAAATTGGCGGAGCCAATTTTAAATTCCTTATAATTTTATTTTAATTACTGATTTTCCATTGTGCAAGCACTTTGTTGCTGTTTCTGTAAACTTTTTTCAACTGTTTTCTTCAACTTTTCATTAACTTCCTTTGTTCCAACAACATTAAAAATAAATTCCTCAACATTCCTCATATATTGCCAGTCGGCACAATACTCAAAACCGCCCTCTTCCGATGGGTAGCAATGCCCGTCCTCTCGTGCTACTCGCCCATGCTTTTCATAATACATCTCATTCAACAGTTGCAATTGCTCCTCATTCAACTCACTATCAAAAAATTCAGCCCTCGCTATATTGTTGCTTGTTGCAATCAACCTCGCCCCTTTCGGAAACCATGTCACTTTTTCATATTTTTTCTGACAAGCATTACTATCGAAAATCGTTAAATATTCTATAAACTTATAAACATCATCAACCACCTTAACATGACTTCTTCCATGCTCTCAATATTCCGCCAATCATTTCTTCGTTATGACTGGCGGACTGTCGTTAAATATTAAAATAATATGCAAATGAAACTTCGTGTTTTCTTGCACTTCAACACCCCTAATATACTCCACTTTTCCAAAATGTCTATATACCGACTTCATAAAACCATTAAATGCTTTTATTAAGTCCTCTCATTTCATTTGCTCTTTCAATGTCAATGTGACAAAACAACACTTGTCGCTGTCAATGTCATATTCATATAACTTCCTACATCACTTCTTCAATGTCTTTTGATACTCTTTCCGTCGCATAAAACCTTTTAATTTTTGCCCCTGCGTCCTGCAATCTTAACTTTGTTCTGCGTGTCGTTTCAGTCGTGCATTCTAACAACTACATGCTTGTTACCATAAATTCGTATTTTATAAATATTCATATCTAACGGATTATACCACGCATTTACACATTTTGACAATGTTTTAACACAAATTTTTTATTTATTCAGCCTTTTTTGCCCTTTTTTTTCTCAAAAACCACCCTTTTATTCCAATAATTACCAAATTCATTTTTAACCTCTATTTTGAGCCATTCTTTACCCTCTTGTTCCTGTCTTAATTCTTTCCATTATAATAATGTCACAGACCTCAAAAATTCCCTTACAACCAAAATAGCCAAGTCATGTCTTAAAAATTCTCTGTCAATGTTTCCAACATTTCCTTTAGTCCGCTGACATCATTTGTCTTTACCAAAAACAAAACCATGTCAACAACCACCTTGTCACAAACCGTCATAACCATTTCCACCAGTTCTTCCATTTTTTCGTCCATGCTTCTAAACTCCTTATATACCTAAAATAATGACTTTGCTTCCATTTTGCAAGCACTTTAGACATAAAAAAATGAACTCTTAATTTCTTAAAAGTCCATTCTTTCTATCTATGTCTTAACCCCTTACTTCTTTGCAAAGGGAAGTTTATATTATTATAAAATTAAAGGTTACTCTTCTTCAAAGTCAAACCGTCTACAAGAATACTCTCCGCTTCTATCCCTCTTCACTCTAAACCTATTTGAACTAAGTCCAAACCTTTTCCTAATACCCTCTATCACTGGACTGATTGCTATTGCTTTATTTAAAACAATGTCATATGGCTTACCGTCTATGCCTGTCCAAATTACTCGCCCCATCGGAAACTCATAATGCGGAACACTTCGCAACCTCCAATCCTTTTCACTCTTTACTATGTCGTCTCATGCTTTCTTTGGCTCTCATTCGTTCCTCTCTGTAAAACGAGACTTCATTCAATACTCGCCATTCCAAAGTGTCTCTTTGTCTTTTGTCAAAATTCAAAATATCCCTGACCTTGCCATGTCTTTTACCTCTTGTTTTCTAATTTTTCCTCTCACATATTATAACCTTTCTTTCCCTCAATAACTTGCCAAAATTTCTCTTTGTCCTCTATCTCTAAACTATCCATTTAAAGCCATTTATTCCGTCCATGCCACAACAACCTCTTTCCATATATTTTTGTTACCAAAACCATTCTATCGTTTGTTACAACCACCATAGAGCCATTTATATTAAACTTCAAAAGTGTTTATTTATTAAGTTCTCTCAAAAATGCTCTGTGTTTTTCTGCCGCAATACGCAATTTCTTTCCTCTTTCATCTAAATTTTCAAATTCTTCTTTCTTCTTTTTTTCTTCCTCTAACTTCTTTTGCCTTTCTTCTTCTAACTCTATATTAAAATTTTTTTGCTGTCCATAACCAACTAAAGGCACTTCAATATTATGCTCATTCGCTAGTCTAAACATTTCATTTGTTGACTTAAATGTTCCATTTCGATTTTTAAATATTTTTAAGTCAACACCACTCTTGACTGCCTTTGCCATCATCAATAATCTTTTGCTTTCTGTTTCATCATCTTCATCTCTGTTTATAAATTCAGCATCATCAAGACCTATTTCAAACAACTCATCACAAGTCAAATCACACTCTCCAGTCGCAACTGAAAAAATAGACTTCGCCGCTTTAACTGAAAACTCTGTTGACGATTCCATTAAAAAATCAAACACCTCAAAATCCTCAATACTTTCCCCATCTTCTAAATCCTTGCTCAATAATTCAGCAAACATTTCCCAGCAATTTTTCAAATTTGACTTGCCTTTTAATTTCTCTATACCATTTAACGACACATTACTTTCCATCTCTTCTTTATCGCTTAGCTTTAATAAAGCACTTCCACAATGCTCACACTTTAATGCTTCCCCTTTATTTTTTCCACCACAATAAACACAATAAATAAATGGTAGCGGAGGCTGGGTCTTTATTGCAACATTCATCTTTTCAACATTAATTTTGTCAACATTTTCGATATTCAATTTTTCAATATGTATATTAGTTGCTGTTTCTTCTTTCGGCGGATTGTCGCTTACTTCCTCTTGTTTTGACACATCACCACAAACCTTGCATTTTCTTGTTACATCAGAAATATAAAATGTTATTCTAACAATCGCAACTTCTTCCATTTTTTTCTGTTTTCATTCCACTTATTTATCACTTTCAACACTTCGCCAACTTCGGGGTATCTGCCATTTTCAACAACAACCTCTCTTGTCTCACTGTCTGTCCTCTTAAATTTTGAATTAATGATTTCAGCATTACCTCCGCATTTAATACAATTATGACTTGCCCAATCTAACGCGGTTTTCGAATATTGGGCACTTTTCGTGTTACCTCTCAAAACTGCAATAATCGCATCAATCACATATGACAATACCGTCCCTGTTCCAACAATAAACGCACCAGCCCAACCACTCACAAAACCACTTATAAAAATACCTACGATTGTAATTATGCCACCCAACACATATCTAACATACATACTTTTTTTTGCTTTTTTAACATACCCTGCATATTCCATAAAAGCATACGACTTCCAAAATAACTCGTCTTGTTTTGGGTTTCTTTTAATCTTCATCAAATGAATTATTTTCCCATTCAATCGACTTTTTCTTTTAACTAAAACAATTATTGAAATCACTAAAGACACAATCCCTATAATTACAAAAGCAATTCTCACTGCCCTATCGTCAGGGTCTCCATTTGTTTCATAAGCATTTCCACTACACCCCATTAAACTTATAACACTAAATATCGTTATAATCATTATTAAAACTACTATTGCAAATTTTTTCATTGCTTTGCTCCTTTGCTGTGTCTTTATATTTAAAGTGCCGTCCCCAATTAAGAGAACGGCACTCCGCACAGCACTCCTAATTGTTGCGACACAATAGCCAAATAAATGGGGAGCAGCCGATTGGCTAATCTACCATTTATAAGATACATTATGTCGCATTATTATTTTATATTATTCCTATTGCAATGTCAACACTTTTCAACCCCTTTATTCTTCCGTCATAAAATTCTTTGCAAATTTCAAATACGACAGTCTTTTCTTTTCAACCTCTATTCTTATCGTTAAAAATAACCACAGTCTTTCCTTGTGGCTATAAACTCTTTGCTTGCTCGGTCTTCTCGGAGCATAAATATTCCCAACAAACCTCGCAAACCTCGTTTCGTCCAATAACCCCCTCAAAAACCCATTCGTCAAGGTGCTACTATTCCTTGGGGAGCCAAAAAACGAAAAAACACTCGATTTTGAGTGTTTTTTTGCGTTTTACAGTCAAAATATGCCAAAATTGATGGTTTGTTAAACACCAAACATTTTGACAACATTGCTCGTCTTTTTTTTGTGTTGTTTTGTTTGGAACTTAATCAAGTCGGACTTTGACTTCAATTTCTATTTTCATTTTTTTTAAGAAGTTGTTTTCGGTTTGGCTGAATTCTTTGATTTTATTTGATTGCAAACGGTGAAAGCGATAGGATAGGTTCAGAAAGTCTGTATCCAGTTCTTTTGAGACATCTAGGGTTGATTGCACCTTTTTTTCTATTTCTTTCTTGAATGCCTGTTCCAATTCGGCATAGAGTTCTTTTTGTTCGGATAAATCGCTTGTTAAGTCTAAAAATCTGAATTTTTCATTTAAGAGCAAGCGAGATGATATCGTGTATTTAATATACGGAGTGTCATCAGCAAATGATATTCTCAAGCGAGAATTTTTTCTTATCACATTTGCAAAAATGTTTTCAAATTCTTCTCCGTTGAATGTGAAATTCGGAAGCATCAAAAAGCCTCGTTTTGAGTGACCGCTGATGAATGCCAATCCGCTTGATTGATATTCATCCAGCACTCCGGAGAGTTTTCCGTCTTTGAACACGGCGACGGTGTCGAGATTGTCGATTTTGTCGTGAAGGACATAAACTAGCAGTTCTTCAGGGTTAATGCCATCTTCCTCTTCTTGTTGATTTTCTTCCTGGTCTTCTTCTGCTTGTGCTTCATCTTGCGGGCGGCCGAGAGCGGTCGCCCCTACATTTTCTTTTCCAACCTCATCATCCGCTCCTACATTTTCTTTTTCAGCCTCCTCGCCATCCTCTGCATTTTCTTCCTCTTTTTCTTCTTTTTCTTCTTCAATGTTGTTTTCTTCTTCTTCCTCTTCTCTTTCTTCTTTCTCTTTAATCAACCTTGCTGACGGCATAAAACTTGCATTACTCTCGCCCAGAGTCCCCGCAAGAAAACTCATGAGGGTGACATTTGGTATGCTCTCGTTTTTTTCATAATAGGACACAAAATCGGCGACACTTCCGCCTGCATCATTTAGTTGCATTGTTTTTGTCAAAAAATGATGGGCAGAGACATCTTGAGCATGAAGCATCATTGCATTTGAACAAAAATTGTGATTTGAAAACAGAGATTTTACTTCGCTCGTTATACCGTTTTTTGCTTTCTCATCACCAATAACAATCATTCGGCACTGCGAAAACTCAACATTTTGACCATTTTGCAAAGACAATCTTTCAAGCGCTTCCATTATGGTTCTTCCTTCTGACTCAATCAAAACAATAGTTTGGAGTGTTCGCTCCTCAATCATCGGCAAAAATACTTGTGCGGAAAGATGAATACCCTCGCCGTCTTTCCCCACATCAACTCCAAGCGTTGTCACAAAACTTCTTGAATTGACTTGAGGCGTATTGTTAAAAAAATTTGCAGTGAAAAAAAACGGCAAAACAAGAACGAGAAGAATTAACATATAGATTCTCACTTTTTTTCGTGAAGTTAGTTTTTTAAGTTTTCTCATTTGCAACTTGTCCCCCTTTTTCGCTTTTTATCTCATTCGAAACGCCGAGTGCTGCATCCCCTGCATTTTCACTTTCTTCATTTACAGATTCACTTGTATTAGGATATTTCTTCTTGTGGATTATTGAACAAATGAGGGTGAAAATCGGGAGTCCGATTTGAACGATGAGAGCAAAAATTCCCATGAAACCTGTCAAAAAAACAAACAATCTTGTCTCATTCATAAAAACAAAAACGCTCAAAATATAGATTATAACGACAAGTGCAATGGTGGTGAAAGGGTTGCCTTTTTTCATGCCCAGCATTTTGTCGGTGTTGAATGAGGCTCCATAAAAGTATAGTCCGGCGGTGATGATAATCGCAATCATCCACACAGCGAACAACAAAACATCAACTCTCCCGCCTGCAACCCTCATTAAGGATAGTTGCGTTATTGCACTGATTTTTTGTCCCAAATCCAAGAATGGCGCAACATCAATAAACGCTGAAAAAATCATTACTGCAAAAGCGATTGCAACAATTTCCGCAATAATAACGCTTGCAATAACTTTTGTTTTAAAGCGTTTATTTGAAACTTTTATTCGCCCCATCATGACAAACAAAAGTATATAATCGCCAAACCACATAGGGAGCGAACGGACATTAAATAATGCTTCGCCTGAACTTTCAGTCAATGGCAAGACTGAATAAAGTCTTGCGTTCGGAGCAATGAGAGCCGCTACTAAAATAATTGATATTAGAATGAACGGAGCAAATATCTCACCCATTCTACCGATACTCGTTAGTGAGCGAAACCCAAAACAAGCCAAAACAATTATGAGCGGCAAAAGATAAATAGCCCAAACAAAACCATCAAAAAAGTTTGTGAAAAGATAGTTTTTGAGTATTGTCACAAAGAGTATTATTTTGAAAACTGCATAGAAAATGAAAATGAAACTGACAATTTTTGAAGTCACCTTTCCGGCAGTGCATTCGATTATTTCATGAGCTGTTTTGTTTTTTGAAATTTTTTGAGACAGAAGAAACACTGCTATAATAAACAATTCAATCGCAAAAAATATTAGCATTGTGAAAACAGAGCTTCTTCCGCTGCTTTTGAGCAGCAAAAGCGGAATCATGAAAACCTTTGTTCCAAGTCCTAGCAGCAAAATAATGATGACAAATTGTAATGTCGTTAAATCTTTTTTTGTTAAATTCATTTTTTTCAACACACAACGCACAATGGTTGTTAAAATTAAGTTGTTTTAAAACTTATATGGGTGATACGCCCTAGGCTGCCCATGTTAGACACGAATACCGCCCCTACATTACTTCTGCCTTATCTTATTGTCTTGTTTAATACTATAGGGTCTTTCTTTAAAGTGTGTGTAGGGCTCTTTAAGCAGCGCATCTTTTTGGTCTTTGGCAATGAATGGGGCAAATGGTGCAAGGTATGGTGAACCATAACTTTCAATGCTGACAAGGTAATGAACCAAAAACACACTCATTAAAATTAGTCCGTATATTCCGAGTATTCCTGCTCCGATTGTGAAAAGAACTCTTAAAATCGACATTGAGTTGACATGTCCCGGCACCATAAATAGTCCTAATGAACTCAATGCAACAACAAGTATCGGAGGAACTGATAAAATTCCGGCGTTAACCGCTGTTTCGCTCATTACTATTACGCCGACGAGACCTAAGGCAAAACCGATTGCAACAGGCGTTCGGAGCATACATTCTCTTATCATCTCAAAAAACAAAATAACCAACACAACCTCAACCATAACAGGGAGCGGCGTTCCTCTTGTTGCGTTCATCAGCGGAACTAAAAGCCGAAGAGGCACAACATCATAGTTAAACACTTGAATAGACACATAAAATGCCGGAACAAACAATGCTAAGAACATTGCAAAAAATCGGATGAAACGAATAAATGTCGCGTATGCCGGTCTTTCGTAGTGGTCTTGAGGTGAAGAAAAATCTTCAACAAAAAGATAAGGAACAGTCAAAACTACCGGCGAGCCGTCCATTACTACCGCTACTCTTCCTTCTAACAACTTGCTCACAACTATGTCAGGTTTTTCGCTCTTTCCAACTTGCTTAAATATTGAATAAGGTCTTTCGTCCAAAAAAGGTTCAAAACAAGATGCGTCCAAAACTCCGTCTGTGTTTATTTTTTCCAGTTTCTCTTTGACTTGTTTTGCAACTTTGTCATTTGCAACACCTTTTAGATAGACTACTGCCATGTTTGAATTGGACATCTTTCCGACTTTAAATCGCTCAACTGCTAATTTCGGCGTTTTTAATTTTCGCATTATTAGAGTTAGGTTTGTTCTGATGTCCTCCGTGAAGCCTTCTCTTGGTCCTGAGAGAACCGTTTCAACAGGGGGCTCTCCAACTCCTCGCTGCTGCCATGTCTTTGCGTTTGCAATAATAATACCACGAAATCCGCCGATGATTATTGCAACATCCCCCATCATTATCATTTCAATCGCTTCATTTATTGTTTCAACAACCGAGCATTCAGTTATCGGAATTGTTTTTTCAATTAATTCCTTTTCATTTTCCGCCCCCTCACACTTTGCAAAAGCAACCATCATCTGCCGAATAGCAACAGAATCAGTTAACTCAGGATGAATAAGAAGAGTCCCCTTTTTTTCGCCAATCAAAAATTCCCGCTCAACCAAAACTTCTGACGTTGCAAAATTTTCTTTAATTTCATCTACTCTTTTATCATGAGATTTTTCTTTTTCTTCACTCACACATTTATATTGTGTAAAAAAAGTTCCTATATTCATTAAATAATAAACTGCGTTTATTTGTTTGACTGCATAAATAAAATTTGTTATAATATTGTATATGCTTAAATTGGATAATGATTGGGATGATATTATTTGTGATGAAATAAAGATGCCTTACTACTTAGAGTTGAGGGAGTTTTTGAAATGGGAATACGGCACCCAAACAGTTTACCCTCCTATGCATGAAATTTTTTCGGCACTTAGAGAAACATCATTTTCAAACACAAAAGTTGTGATACTCGGACAAGACCCTTATATCAACGAAGGCGAAGCGCATGGCATGGCTTTTAGTGTCAAACACGGAGCCAAAACTCCCCCGTCGCTTAAAAATATATTTATTGAAATATCAAAAGATTTGGGCTTAAAAATTCCTAATAACGGCTACTTGATGGATTGGGCAAAGCAAGGAGTGTTACTTTTGAACACTTGTTTGACAGTCCGCAAAGGTATTTCAAAATCTCACTCAAAAAGAGGCTGGGAGAACTTCACCACTTTCATAATCAAGAAGTTAAATGAAAAAGAAATACCGATTGTGTTTTTGCTATGGGGTCGTGATGCTTATGCAAAAAAAGAACTTTTAACAAATCCAAATCACTTGGTTCTAACAGCCGCACATCCAAGCCCATTAGCAGGAGGCGCATTTTTCGGATGCCGCCACTTTTCAAAAACGAATGAGTTTTTGATTAAAAACAATTTGAAACCAATTGATTGGCAAATAAAAAACAATTGACAAATTACAGTTTACAAATTACAAATGATGATAAAATTAATTTGACCTTCTTTGTAATTTGTCCACTGTAATTTGTAATTTTAAAAAATAGGAGATTTTTTTATGTTAGACAAAAAATACCCCGCAGAGCCTTACCGCATTAAGTCGGTTGAGTATGTCAAGATGATTGACAAGGCAGAAAGAGAAAAGGTCGTCAAAAAGGCCGGTTACAACACTTTCTTGATTGATAGTGAAGATGTCTACATTGACCTATTAACCGACAGCGGAACAAACGCAATGAGCGACAGGCAATGGGCCGGGCTTATGCTTGGAGATGAAGCATATGCCGGATCTCGCAACTGGCACCGCTTGGAAAAAACCGTCAAAGAATTGTTTGGCTTTAAGCATGTTATCCCAACTCATCAAGGAAGAGGTGCGGAAAACATTCTTTCAACTCTTGCAATCAAAAAGGGTCAATACACTCCCGGAAATATGTATTTCACAACAACCCGCTATCATCAAGAAGCGAATGGCGGAATATTCCATGACATTGTTATTGATGAGGCTCATGACACAACAATTCATCACCCTTTCAAAGGCAACATTTGTTTAAAGAAGTTGGAAGACTTGATTAAAAAAATCGGAGCCGAGCAAATCGCTTATGTTTGCCTTGCCGTCACTGTTAACCTTGCCGGCGGTCAGCCTGTTTCGATTGAAAACATGAAAGCGGTTCGCAAACTATGCGATAAACACAAAATCAAAATCTTCTATGATGCGACAAGATGCGTTGAAAATGCATTTTTTATTAAAGAGAGAGAAAAAGGCTATGCAAACAAGAGTATAAAAGAAATCGTTTTTGAAATGTTCTCTTATGCAGACGGCTGCACAATGAGCGGAAAAAAAGATTGCTTAACAAACATCGGCGGATTTTTGTGTATGAATGATGATGAGTTGTTCTTGCGTTCAAAAGAATTAGTAGTTGTTTTTGAGGGTATGCCTTCTTATGGCGGAATGACAGGCAGAGACATGGAAGCCATGGCAATAGGACTTGAAGAGAGCGTTCAAGAAGAATATATTGAGCATCGCATAATGCAAGTTCGTTACTTAGGAGAACAACTGCTCGCAGCAGGCGTTCCGATAATGGAACCAATCGGCGGACATGCAGTGTTCCTCGACGCAAGAAGATTTTGCCCTCATTTGACACAAGAGCAGTTCCCTGCCCAAGCACTTGCCGCAAGACTTTATGTCGAGAGCGGAGTTCGCTCAATGGAGAGAGGAATAGTTTCAGCAGGAAGAGACATCAACACAGGCAAGAATCATGCCCCGAAATTGGAACTTGTCCGCTTAACAATTCCAAGAAGAGTCTACACCTATGCCCATATGGATGTGGTCGCTCGTGCCGTTATTGACATTCACAAAAACAAAGAAAGTATTAAGGGTTTGAAGTTTGTTTATGAGCCAAAAATGCTAAGATTCTTCAATGCAAGGTTTGAAGAGATTTAGTGTCTTCGACCTTTTATTATAAAGAAATAAACAAAGACTGCCTCGCTATTAGTGAGGCAGTCTTTGTTTATGTAGAAGCGGCAGAGTTCCGTCCTCACAATATCATAAATTATGTGAGTAAATTACATTTCGTTCATGTGGTTGAAACATAACAATACAGTAAGCAGTGTTTTTTATCGGTTCGTTTCGCTAAGGTTAAAAGCGTAATAGTCGTGCACATTGTGCGGGCGGTCAATGCCCGCCCCTACGAGTGATAAAAATTTTTCGAGATTTTTTCCACTAATAACATATGATAAAATAATTTGTAGGGGCGATTATTAATCGCCCGCACCGTATTATTATATTGTGCGGGCGGCAGAATGCCGCCCCTACAATGTTTTTTTATTTATCGTATGGTTTTGGATTATCTGTTAAACCTAATAAATAATCTGTTGATACTCCAAAAATTTTAGAAAATTGCGGAAGCAATTGAAAATAAATTTTTGAATTACCCCTTTTCCAACTATCAACAGGCTTATTCGATGTTTTTAATCCTAACAATTCCGTTAATTTTGTATCTCCAATACCTTTGCTAGAAGCAACTTCTAAAATTCTTTTAAGCGTTGGCTCCAAATCTTCTTTTATTACATTTTTCATTAATTGCCTCCTTTACTTAAATAAAATTTGCTTAAAAAATTTTTTCTTAAATATTCGAAAATATTACGAAAAACACTTGACATTCGAAATTTTTTCGAATATACTATGACTATGCAATAATGTTTGTTGCATAACTACTCACAATGAGTAGTTCTTTTACTATATCACAAAAACAAACAAAAATCAACAAACAAAAGGCAAAATGAGAAAATTTATTGCTAAGATTTTTTAGTGCTGAATAATGATTTTCTGTTTTCGTCACCTAGAGAATCTGCGGATGTGTCTTCGATACTTTTG
>Ga0131853_10008841_pt1 | contig 18364 bp, 10 predicted proteins | sample TergutLab28metaG_FD_92764 | JGI IMG/M metagenome (GOLD analysis project Ga0131853, IMG submission 92764) | Labiotermes labralis P1 segment gut microbial communities from Petit-Saut dam, French Guiana - Lab288 P1 (version 2) (version 2) | ecosystem: Host-associated > Arthropoda: Insects >... | reverse complement strand
ACGCAGGCACGATTAACACTGCATTCCACTCTCAAGGTCATCAACGCTCTCGCGTGACACATCAGCTGTGCAGGTTGCAGTATTTGGAACCGCAAGAAGCCCCCACTTTTCTCTGGCCATCATCTCCGTAACCGTTCAACTTTGGATATAGGTGCTTTGGGTTATATCGGTATACTTTAACACAAGGAAAACTCTCCCGAAGTCTGGCACATTCCTCCTGGGACACCCTGTATAGCATCCAATGTTAAGATTATTAGTGAACAACGAACGTGTAGGGGTATAAAGCGAAGTAGTTCTAGTCCAGCTGGAGTAGGTCTACTGTTAAGGTAATGGACTGGAAGAGCTGAGAAAAGCGACGTGAAATCATAGGACTGTTGACCGCCGCGAAAGTGTTTTAACTCACAACGACCACAATTGGAACAAATATGTGCTAACGACTGAAACGCGACATCCTTTCTGTCCCGTAGATCTAACACGTAAGTACATATGTTTACACAGACACACACACACACACATACATGTAGACACACACACACACACACACACACGCAGGCATGCACGCACCTTTTGCTCTTCCGCGCGCAGCTGACGTGGAACTGACATACGTTTCAGAGGGGGGAGGAAAAGGCTGCCGGTACGCGACACACGTCACCTGGTCAAGGACTCGGAACTGGTAACTAGTGACTAGGATACATGCTGTACAATCCGGGATTCGCATCCCGGCATGGGCAAGATATTTATCTTGTCTCCAAAACTTCCAGACCAGTAGCGGTGTCAACTCAGCCTCTTATTCAATGCATACCGGGGGCTCTTTCACCCTAAAAAGAGCGGCGCGTTGTAAGGCTGACCGCTCACCTGCATCTAGTGCCAAGGTTAAGAATGGAAGGAGCTAACCTCCACTCCCCGCAATGTCTTCACAGTGCGCTCAGAAACAGCCTTTCGTTTTACTCGGACTAATGAGGTAGAATACCGGAATTGGAGCCATCCATTTCCGGTCTAGCAGCTTTCCAAGCGGTTTACGCGTTAGACTTCTATATGCCCATTATGCTATGTCAGCCCAATCATGACATACATTTCACCATCTCAAGTACTATCTTACCTGTATAAATTTCGGCGCTTCCTGCTTATGAAGTTTATTAAAATTGCTAATCGATTACCAAAGGAAACATGTATTTGATAGCTCAGTCGCTAAAGATGTAGGATGCGATTCCCGGCGTGAGCAGAAGTTCTGGTTCAAAACATCATGACTAGCTTCCTGGAAATATAAAATTCAGTTCCTTTTATATACACACTTTATATGTCACTGGTAACTGTATGTACCACGCGCTTTAACTCAAAAGACTGCGATTTATCCACACGATGTTTTTACGTGTACGCGTTCCGTTAAACAAATGAACCGTTTGACTAACACAACGGTGCGGCAGTGTAGCTTCGTGGAGAGTCATAATTGAAGATTTATATATTTAGATATCCTTCCCTTTATGAAGGCGTAACTAATAATTATGTGATCTAAAACACTGAATAAACAGATTAAAAGTATCGTCGGAAGTTTATTGCGAATGTGTTTACTAAAACAACTTCACAGTTTGGAAGAGCTGCTGCAGTATGGCGACCGGACAATGAAAGTAAGCATTGATCCTCACACTTAAAGTTGCCATCCTTCCTTCCTCTTCCTCCTCGAATACCGCTTTTGTGTCAGCAGTTTTAAATCACGAGAAAGTTTTTTGAACGCTACGATGCGCTGGAAACGGCAAATTCTCCAGGATTTGATGATAAATAGGTGTATAATTTGATTTAACAAACCAAGTACAAAAGTGGAGCGAAAATGGACATCCGTAACACACCTGCACTCCGTTTTATGAGGGGGTGCTGATAAGTCATCAGCCCGACTTACTGCCCGATGTCGTATGACGGAATCGATAGTGTCGTTGGAAAGAGGGGTATGCTCAAGTGCCGAATTGGAAGCCTTTTCTTTTTACAGAGGCTAAAAGGAAGCATGTCAGGCGACGCGCGCAATTTCAATAACAAGGAGACGCAAGCTGTCATCAAGTTTTTTTTTCCTGCAAGGAACGGCACCGAAGGAAATTCACGTCATTCTGATAGAAACATTAGGGGAGCATGCACCATCGTATGCCACCCTCAAAGACTGGGTGGCCCAGTTTAAACATGGTGATTTTTTCACGCACCTCGTTCCGGACGACCCAAAACAGTGACCACCCCGGATATTATTGATCAAATTCACGAGCTAATCTTGGAAGACCACCGGATTTCGGCTAAATCAATAGGTGAGCAACTGGACATCTCACGTGAGCGGGTTGGGTCCATCATTCATGAAGATTTGGACAAGCGGAAGCTCTCTGCGAAGTGGGTCCTGAAATGCCTGAAAGCGGATCAAAAGCGTCAGCGATGCCCAGTCGTCTGAGCAACATTTGAAATTTTTTTCGGCTCGATCCAAATGACTTCCTATCGCAATTGGTGACCATGGACGTAACCTGGTTATATCACTATGACCCGGAGACAAAGCAACAATCAATGGAGTGGCAGCATAGCGGCTCACATCGCCCCAAAAAATTCCGAGTGCAAAAACCCGCTGGAAAAGTTCTCGCCTAGATTTTTTTTGGGATCGAGACGGCATTCTCCTCACTGGTTATCTTCCAAAGGGCCAAACTATCAACGCCGAGTATTACTCATCTCTGTTGGCGCAACTGGAGGACATTTTGAAGGAAAAACGCCGTAGGAAGTTCATCAAGGGGGTCTTGTTCTTGCACGACAATGCCTCAGCTCACCGGGCACTTGCAACCAAGAAGAAACTGGCCAGCCTGGGCTTCCAATGGCTTGATCACCCACCCTATTCTCCGGATCTGACCCCGTCGAAATACCACCTGTTCCAAGGACTGAAAAAAACAATTGAAAGTTCGCCATTTTTGGTCCGACGCGGAGGTCATTGCTGCCGCGGAGACCTCGTTGTACGGACAATTTTCTGAATTTTTTTTTTGAGTGGCTTGCAAAAGTTAGAGTAACGGGCTAAGAACTGTATTAAGCGTCGTGGGGATTATGTTGAATAAATCCCGAGTATGGTCGCTGAGCTTGTTTCCTTCTTGGTCGGACTAAGGACTTAACACCACCCCTCGTAAAATATTCTTGTTCATATATTTCATTAACTTCACTCACGTTTATAGTACTCGAGATGCTCATTTCATTTGATGGTGTCTTGTCCGTGATACGTGACAGATTAATCGAAGCAAGATAACAAAGTTTAGCACTACAGACCTCCCGGTGTAGTGGCGGCTCACGAGAAGTCTGACATACAGGCAAACTTTTCAATTGTCCCCCATGTCTGCATAATTATTTTTATGTCAAATGACAAAACAATAGCAAAAATGAAGTGAAGAACATTGCATAGCACACAAAATTTTCACTGAGTATTGTCAAGGAGAGCAAATCATTAAGAAATATATGAATGGGGCAAACAGGAGCAAACGGCAAACAAAAAGCACAACAAGAATTTGTCTTTAAAGACGTAGCGGAGAGAAAATGTATAAAAAGGGATAGCATTAAAATGGGCCCAATAAAAATTGAAAGTATCTGGCTGAAAATAAGGTTCAACTGCACATTTGTATCTTGGATGGTGATGGACATTCGCATTGTATAACATGAAAGGTCTTGAAGACGTGATTAAACATCAACTGCTACTGTAATATTTTGTAGCATTTCTTGGTTTAGTTATAAAATTAGATGGGTGGTTGGTCTCGGCATTTTGATAGTCATGTATTTATTATTGGGTATTCTTGACTCGTCACGTTTATAATGCTGCAGATACACATGAGGACTGAAGCAGTGATACTACTAGCCACAGTGGCGCTGACAGTCATGCCGCACGAACGAACTACACGCACGCTCGCCAATTTGGTCTTCACCTTATCCAGACCTGGAGCCTTCAACAAGGTGCATGGGGATTCACTATTCACTGAATGACCTGGCGCTATATTGTAAATCAGTCTAATACGTCGGCCGCTATAGTCAGTGCCATTTATAATAATCTAATCCTATTCGACAAGGCCAAGCACGTTCGCTCACTTGAATTCAAGAAGTACACGCTTCGAATCTTGGTCAGAATACTGACGTTTCACTTGACAATTCTCTGTCCCCCCCATGCAAATGCCAGGATAGTACATGAAATCAGACTATGATATTTTCCTTCGTCGTCCTTCCAAATTTGTTCTTCATTCAATGCTATGTCGAAATGATTGCAGTTAAACAAACCATAAAATAAAACCAATATTGTGGTTCCGATATTTACTATAATTAATAGACATTTTGATGCGAGTTAAATTTCAGTTGCTCTGTGCTTATTACAACTTTTCAGACACACTCCGTATTTGGCGGACAAGTCGATATGCCACCGGACGTGACGTCATGTCCACTTGGTGAAGAAGGTCTGGCTTGTCGGCAGGCTGAGGCTAGGCGTGTCATTGAGAATTGTCCAGGAGGTAAGGTCGCAGTTAATTCGAGAAGCTCCATATTCTATGACATGTCAGAGTGATGAGACAGAAATGACAGTAAGATTGAGAAAATTGTATAATGGGAAGTTTCATAATGTGTACTCTTCACTAGATACTATTAAGATAACGCCAATGAGGTGAGATAGGACGGGCATGTAGCAAGCGTAGGTGAGAAACATGCAAGAAACTTTGCTCGGAAACCTGAATGGAAGAGAACACTTCTGAGATCTAGGCGTGGATATGATGTAAAATTGTTACTATGCAAGCCACGAGGGCATAAGGGAGAACCGGAAGTATAGCTCCAATCATTCATAACTTTGTAGTCAGCATTCCAAGGCTTCTTTCCCCCCGGGGAAAATGCGCTTAATTGCGATTGAATATGAGGCTACTTGAACCAGTCTGGGCGTTTTGGAAAAGAGCTTGGTTTGATTAGCTCCAAGTGCTGGTGAGGAATTGCGGTTGGAAGTTGTGACGGCTGTTGGGACCTTTCTCCGCCTCCTCGCGGAGATCTGGAGCGTGGTGGAATGATGTTAACATGACAACACCCAAATGCACGAAGAGAGAACTGCCCCCTTGATACTTCATCCACTAGACACATCTTATAGACTGCCACGGGACTGAACCATTGCCCCTGAAGTTAAAAGTCATCCACGTTCCTCCTAACAACCAGTTGATACCGAATGTAAAATGATGTCAGAAACCAGCTAGTCTCCGTAGCACTGGGTTTGGATACGAAGTCTTGTTCCTGGTGTGGGGAAGGACACATCAGCCACTGTGGGACCTGTCAGGCCGGTCTGGCTTCAAACAATCATGTCGCCTGGAACAGACAAACCAAAGAGCCAGGGGTGTTAAAAACCTGGTTACTGAATGTGACAGAGGTTCTTGTCTGCGTCAGAAAGTAAACAGATCAGGCTTGTTAATTTATGGTAGGAAGTAACAGGAAGAGAGGATGAAAACAGAGGCAAGAGAAGTCCCTAGAGGGAAAAGGTAAAAAAAAGGTAAATTTCGCTCTATAACAGGTCATGATAGCCGAGAGGGGGAGGAGAGGTATATCTCCACTCTTTCTTTAACCTCAGCGCTAGATTTGGGGGGGGGGTGGGTTGTCAAGGTCACGTCCCTGCTGCTCTACCCCCGGGAAAGAGGCCTGATACAGGAGGCTGGGTGCGCCCCAGCGTCAGTCTGGACGGGTGCGGAAAATCTCGCCCCCCCCCCCCATCGGCATTCGATCCTTGGACCGCCCATCCCGTAGCCAGGCGCTATACCAACTACTCTATCCTGGCCCACAATGCTTACACTGTTTGGTAGGATATCTTTAAGGAAGGAGACTGCGTGGAAAACTTAGAGGAATAATATTAACAAGATGAAGGACGGTGGAGGGGATTAATATGGCTCAGAACCCGCCACTTGTCCCTATCCCTGTCCGCTTGGAAGATCTAAGAGGATAATATTAAACTGGGTGGGAGACAGTGTAATGAATTACCCTGATCAGGGCCTGCCTCCCTAACTACTATCAGATGGCTCTAGTCTCCACGCCATTAAAATTGGCATCTTTAGTAAACATTTTAATACTGTCCTGCCATATACGCCTGATTTGTCCAATAAGTTTCTTCCCTTGATGTTTTCCGATCAGTTCTGATCACTCCGTCGTGTGCTAAACGCCTGCACCTAATCCTTATTCTCTATTAAGGTATAAAGTTCAGAATTTTATTGAAACATGATTTTCAGCTCGTGCCGCATTTAGGGTATTATTTTGAGGCTCTTTAAAGTGAATCGATAGAAGTCAGCATTACTAAACGAATTCTCATTGTGCGTTTGCCGACATAAAATTCCATCCTCCCATAATGACATCTTTTGTAACCTGATTTTAAGTACACAAAACGCGTAAAAAGAGATGAAGTTATTTCTATACCCTCGACGAAGACAAATAGGGACAGTGGAAATACATCTCTGGGTACCGAAGCTTTGTAGTAGAGTCCTCCTTGACAAGCTGACAGTCATGCAGATGGTTAAGAAAATCTGAGCCTTTTAATCTCGAACGAAAGAACAAGACAAACAAACAAACAAACGTGTTCAGGGTTGTGACTTAACATAGTCTGTGTGTCTGTCCCTCTGTTCGATTCAATTAGACTTGATATTCATTAATTAGCAGAGTGTCATAAAAGTCGATATAAACATGAAGCATTTGATGTCAACTATAAGGGCCGCAGACACAAAAACAGTGCAACTCACCGTTAATACCGTAGTGCTTTACTGGAACGTATGAGTAAAAACCCACAAAATACCTCAAGATGACCAGTACTTGGTCCGACATTTGAATCCAGGTTGTCTAAATTAACAACTATGTCACTGTTTCACAACTAAACATTTTTTACAGTCGCACATACAGGAAAGAGGTCGGAAACACGAATGACACGCACACCTTTATAATATGGCCAACCCTAGTGTAACGGAACAGAAGGCCATGGCTTAAGTCCAGCAACTGAAGGCGAGTGGAAAATGGGACTCGACAGAAATGAATGCATGTGCCAAAACATTCAAAATTATTTGGTGAACTGGAAAATTGGTATCTGTACGGGACGGGTAACAACGAACAGAACGCAACAGAATCTGAAAGCCGACACTACAGACAAGTTCAATATTAGCTATTTCATCTTTCAAACGGCCACCTTCCGAGAAATACCCCACGAAAATTTTGTAACCAACTAATTCCAAGGAGCTCAGTCTTTCTTGAGAAGCTAAAAGTTTCTCATTTAGTAAAGAAATATCCCACCCTTCACGGAACCCAAGGTTCATTTTGGAATTCACACTAGGCCAACATTTGTCCTGATTGAGCCAGATCATACCAGACCACGCCCTCATCTGATATTTCTTGAAGCTCCATTTTAATATTATCCTCCCCTCTACACCTATGTCTTCAAAGTGGTCTTGTTCCTCAGGTTCCTCCACCAAAACCCTGTATGCACCTCTTCTCTATCAATCTCGTTTCTATTCATTGATCATCCAAAATAATATGTGGTGAGTACAAATCATGAAGCCTTTCATTATTGCAATTTCCTCCAGTCCCATTACATCCTCCCTCTTTGTCCAAAGGTTTTCCTCAGCACCCTAATCTCCCAAATCTGTAGCTTCAATTCTTCTCTCATTGTGAGAGCCCAAGTTACACATGCGTTTATCTTCATGCGAATCATGCTTGTACATGATAGACCGATAAATATATCTGCCAAACACATCTTACATAACATATTTTAACATTTTATATTTTTATAAAACAATTCATTACATTGTTCAGTAATGTGAGCATAGAAGAGAATATACGACACCCAGTTTGATGCATTATCCATGGAATATTCACATTAGGTTTGGTCATATTCTGCAACTTCCTTACTTAAAACACATAAAGTATATAAACCATGACACAGTTTATTATTTTACTGTTACAGAAAATAGTTACATTATATATACAGCCCGTAAGTTCCTTAACTATGTTCGTTATAACATACCCCTGGATTTTACAACAGATACGAACATCTAAGACGACTGCCTACATGTTTAATGATTTAATGTTTTTGTCCCATATCAGCATACAATGTGCAGCTAATTTATCAAGTCACCATTGTATCACAAACACTCCTGTAAATTTTTCACAATATCATGATTGTTGCAGATGTTCATAAATAGCAATTGTTAACAAGTCTGAAATCTCAATATTGAATCATTTTGCGTATGATGCTGTAAATTTACACATTTGTATTCCTATAGAGCCTGATGATGGCTCACTAAAAGTTTAAAATTGTAGCTGTTGGTTTTCTTAATCAAAATACTAGTTGTGTTTGATGGGTATACTTACTGGTTTATCACATGCATTGCTTCATTATTTTATTATCCTATTCTACGTTTTCTATCTGTTCTTGAAACAGGTATAAAAAGCTATGTGCCCATGTGTGTGTGTGTTTATATATAGGCCTGTCCCGTTTTGTCCAATTTTGTTTTAACGCGACTTGAAAATTGCCAGTACATTTCGAATTGATGCGATCGTATTCAGTGTAACGTGTTTTGGCATAGACGATCAGTGCCCGCACTTATCTTACTTTGGCGGCTACTAGAAAGTGATGTCACTGTCACACCATGAATCACGCATATGGATTGATCACATTGGTGATACAAACAAGCAGCTGATGTAGTTCTTCCTTCAACAGCACTGGCTATTGGTAGTAAAATGAGTGATAAACATACATCATCTAGTACAATACAAGTGAAAAATCTGTGAAAGACAATCAGTGTCGAAGAGAAATTAGACATAATAAACCAACTAGAAAAAGGGTTACGAATTGTTGACATATGCTGTAATGTTTGATTCGCTCATAGTAGCATATGTACAATTCCTGATAATGGTGACAGAATTAAAGAAAGTGCTAAGTTATGAAGTAAAGTGTTTATATACCAAGACTACCTAAGACCTAATGCAATGAACTGTACCAAAAGTTATGGATGTGAGTCTCTTACACTTAAATTTTAGAAATTTACATGTAGTGTATATACAGTACATATATATTCTACAGGTCTGTATGACTACTAGTGGTATAGTCTTACAGTATATAGGATTAGACTGTAAATCCCCTAACTCCCTGAAAATACACTATTTTAATAGGAATTGTGTGTTCAATTTGTGCGATGTTTAAAGGAACATAACCCAGGCGTAAAACATATATATCTAACTTACTCTCACAGGATAGTCCCCATTGCCCATTAATCTATTTATCTTACACAAACTATGAAGACATTTTGAAAAGTAATGACAATAGACAAGCCACTACAGTAAAATTGCCTTTTAAATATGTGCACACTTAAGCAACCACAGCAGTATTTTCATTTAAGAACTCTCTAACTTTAACTTTCAAATAATCAACACACAAGAAACTTCTAACTGCCAACACGACTTATTATATATATATATATATATATTACATGGTTACTAACAAAATTTTGAGCAATATGTCATCTTCAGATAAATTACTACATATACTCGTATATATATGCACGACTGCGCGCTTCCACACATACACATACACACATATTATAGTAATAAAGTTGTACTCACTCTTCAAAGATTCATCTTTAAAATCCTAAATATAATACAAACACAAAGGAATATCTCACTTCAAGATAAACAATCACCTGCACTGGCCAGAATTAGCCTCCAGGATTGAACTAGCATAGAAATTCCCTGCTCTTTGTGCAACCATAGTTCAATTTGGTTCCCTAAATTGAGCCAGATAAATTAACTCCACAAACATACATACATATACACCCTATGTAATAAAAAACTTAATGTAGTAAAAAAAAGGTAAAGGTAAAGTGATCCCATTACAGGCCCGGTGTGGCCCAGAGGGTGGGTAGAGGTATAGGTCTATTCTCCCTTGACTGCGGCACTAGAAGGGGGTGAGTGGTCAGCAGCTCGGCCCGGCCACACTTTACCCCCAGGAAAGACCCAGTACCCATTTTACAGGAGGCTGGGTGGGCCCCAGGGCCAGTCTGGACGGGCGGAAAATTTCGTCCCCACCGGGATCCAATACCGGACTGTCCAGGCCATAGTCAGTCGCTATACCGAATGAGCTAACTGGCCCACAAAACTTAATGTAGTAGTGTCCAGAAAGCATAACAGTCTCCATCGCTAGTCAAGAAACGCCCCACATTTAATGGAAACAGAATGTAGGTTACAATGTTCACAGAAGCCTGCCACATGATTACTGACATCTCCAGTAAATTAATGTGCCCAACATACAAACTGAAAGACCACTTACAGATGTAGGATTGCAGATGAATATTTTGGTACCACACCCTGATTTTGCCAGAATACCATGCATATAACCAGTCTTATTACATGCTGTGCTACACTATGCACACAAGGAGTTCACATAATAAACAAGGAAACACAGCTTTAGCTAGTCAGTGATGTGCTTCACATGCCTATACGAAGGTTGTGGGAAAAAATCCCATGGATTGACCCCCTACACAACTCCCTGTATTACCTTCCAGCTATCTGGTCAATCTCTTCACACATATGTTGATAATGACTGCCTTACCTAGAGACAAACTCTATAAGATGGTTCACATGGGTCAAAGAGTACTGGAGGGTTATACAGCAGTGGGCAGATTATGAAGCCACAAGCACCATCATCTGCTCAGTACACTAAAAAAATATGTTCCAGGTGTCTGTGATGACTGTGAATCCTGTTATGAGACACATGCAAGTGTATGGCCACACTGCTGCCAACACAACAGTTTATGTTGTTCAGAACTGGCAAGAGCATGTCAGACATGCAAGATGGCAGGCCTGCAACCATTCTGCAAAAGACACTTCAAAAGGTGCTTCTGAACATTTGTCCGGTGGTGTATCGGCTTCAAGATATCAAAGAAGTATAAACAGGTCATTTAGCATTTAAACTTTTCCAAACCTTAAAAATCAGCAATAAACATGTCACATTAACATTCCCTGAATCCTTATATGATATTACATGTACATGAGATTTTAGGCTCACACACTCATGATTATGAAGATGAAGAAAAATGAATCAATATTTCTATTTAGTTGATTTATTTTTCACAACTCTCTTGTTAAAGGTGCATAAGATTGCTTCACTGGATTGTTACCACATGATATGCATAATAAAAAAAGCCAGTTACATAAAAAGGAGTTTGAAAAGATCTAGTATAGTCCAATTCTGCCAGACACAAATAAAACTCAGAAGTATTCATGACAAGAAAGTCTTCTTTGCACAACTCTCATGCAGAAAAAGATCTTTAATTTCTCTAACAAGAGGAGAACACAAGAATTAATAAAAATATTAAAGTGTCCATGCAGATGAAATAAGAACATGAAGTTCCAATCCTGACAACAATTTTTTTAAATATAAGCAAAACTGCCAGAAGCAAAATCTTACCAAAAAAAAAAAAAAAACAGTGATAAATCCTACTCAACATAACTCATGCTACAGCTCAGGAAGCTACTTGCTGGCTTCTCAACATGGACAGGTTCAATGCCAGTGCACTTCATGTGGATCTCTGGTGAAAAAAGTGGCATAGGACATGTTTTTCTCCAAGCATTTCAATTTCAAGTGTCAATTAACATTCCACTAATACTCCACACTCATCTACAGCATGAATAAAAAATACCTCAGGCTAAACTGCATGTAATAAATGAAAATCCTTACACATTTATGTAGTTTTGTTGATGCTTTGTGCCACCAGCTTTGGGAAATACAGTGGTACCAGTGGCAACTTCCTGAATCATATTGCAGCAGGTGGCATACATACTGAAAGGCGAGTTTATAATGAGAACAATGATCCTACTGGCAGTGTGGCTCAACTGTGTACAATATTCACCTGTTGTCATGTACTGAACATGTTTTCCATCCTTGATTTCAAACTTTCGTCATGTTCTGAGTCTCGTATTCTTTCTTTTTGGTTCTTCCCCGGTGTCTGAACAATTCAGAGGCAGGGGTATCACCCAAAAGAATGAATACAACATGTTTTCCACCAACAGAATATTTTTCACGGGTCTACTGTGCTAATTAACTTTTATTATTCCTGTACTTAATGTATATCACAGAACAGATGCAATTTCACAAAGCATTTTCTTTGAATACTTTGATGAATATATTTCACTTTTTCTTGGGATGAGGGGGGGAGGCATCAGTTAACCTTCTCAGTCAGCCATGTCTGATATACTGACTGCCATGGTAAAGAAAAAGTTCCCCACAGCTCCACATATTTACCGGAAGTTTAGAGGTGTGGAAGACATATATGTTAAAATCTGATGGTGACATTCAACGTTCTTTTTATTTTTGTGAAGTGTACACAAATTTGGCAGCTCTGAAAACTTACCAGATACAACATGAAGGTTCAATACTGGTCTCACAACAGCCCCCCATTGGCCCCTACCTTACCAGACAAATCAACTCCACACCACACTATTGTTTTAAGATCCATTTTACTCTTAAACCATCCATCCCCTGATCTAACAAATGGTCTCTTTCCTTGATGTTTTAATTCTTAAATCCTGCATGCATATTTTCTACCAGTCATGCATGCAACATGCCCCATGCATCTTGTCCTATTTGATTTGAACACACTACTAATATTCTGTGAAGCAGAAATATCATGCAACTACAAGCTCCTCAGTACACATTTTCTTTCATCCTCAATTTTTCGCCCCGCTCAGGTCTGCCTATTCTACACAACATTCCGTTAGTAGTAAAAGCCGAGTATAAAAAAAGATGGCGCCTGGCCGCAACGATGACGACATAAGTAAAACCTAAAGTAGTCGTCCCTCGAGCAGAGAAACCTGAGGGGGAGGATTCCCCCCGCCCGGCTCGTGTTTAACCTAAGTTGAACTCTCCGCCCGTCCCCCGCCGTAACTTAACGTAGTGGGCCAAGTACGGGATATCTATACTCCTCACTATCAGGGCGTCTTCCACGGGCGCCTTGCGTGTGTTCATTCCCAAACGTTAAACACAGATCTTTTCGGACGTCAATGTAGGTATGATCAATGACGGGATGATCAAGATTAACCTAATTTATCACGGTACGTGCAAAAAGACTAGTGTTTATCTGCTCTCGCTAGAACAGGTTCAATAACATTACTTCACTTTACAAAAGAAGATAAGGTGCCACATTTCAATGTGCCAGCTCATAAATTATCGTTTAATTACAAGTCAGTTTATTGGGCTTGTAATACAGAAAAGTTCAAATTCAGTGACTTATTTGTGTTGCAACACCACGATAAATGGCGTTTCTTACAAAAGTTGCATCACGAGGTATTGGGGAAAAAGGAGAGGGAATAAGCCAATTCTTAGACCAGTTGATAAATGTAAATCAGGTTGGGAATTTTGTTGTATACGGTGGTGGAACGATAGAATTAGTGGGAAAACCAGAAAGTGTTTATTTTTGCACGGCCCCGCAGGTTGTGGCAAAAGTGTGTGTTGAAAAAAAAAAACTCAGAAGTGCGCCGAAAGATCGGATATATATGCCCGTGCCGGGCAATTTCTTCTGTATGGACTTGGGAAATAGTCATTTTATTTGAGGAATATTATCAGGAAACATTCCAAAAATATTCTGGTCAAATGAAAAGGTTAATGGAGGGAAAAAAATATTCAGTGTAGATGTGAAATGTGAGGACAGTTGTCAGGTGCAGTTTGATCTGCTATGTTTTTGGGGCCCTCTCTTCTCACTTCGTAGGTAACCGTGACTGTTGTCTACGCCACAAGGCTCACTGACACTCACGATGCTGCGCAGGTCTGAGCCGATACCGTCACGTGGATCCCGGCGTTTATCCCTGTCAGAGCTTGGATCATATGATTGAACATTTTTTCTCTCCCCTTTCAATACACACAAACAATAAACATGGGAGAGGGTACATCGTCGTCTAGCGGCGAGCAGCGATTAACCCATATTTTCTGGGGCCACGGATCTCTGCGAGGCCCACGTGAAGATGGAGGCCATGGCTGGATACTGTCTATGGATGGACGATTTTGTTCCCGAGAACAGACCGCACAGGTGTCTCGTTGAATCTGTGCTATGGACCCCCCATGCCGAGGGCATCTGTTGCGCGGTCTCGCGGCCCTTACCCACCCACCAGGCCGTTAGGTTCAAACAGGTCTTGTTTGCGGGCCTGTATTTCGTTATAAGCGGGACGCCCGAATTCGACTGTTATTACAGCGTGGTACCAACACTAAGTATTTCACTCTGCGAAAATTGAAGTTCACTGTTCTATCGTCGGACATAACTCGGAATTATGGGGTTGAGGACCGCGACGAGAAAACTTCCGTCAATGTTTTCGTCGTCCCTGTCGATTCGAGGCGAATCTGCGGTCCGCGGTCAAATTTGAATTTGGTCAAGTGTGTCTGGGACACGTATACGTATGTACTCTTTTTATAAATACGCTACACTCATCTTTCTCTCCTTGGAACCTGTGGCGAACATCAAGGATCCTCGGGCGGGGAACGATGGATGGCCATCGCAGGCCTGCCCGCTCTGCACAGGCTGCTTTGAGTAGAGCTCAGTTGAAACCTGATGGTACACGGTGACGCACGGGAGGGGAAGTGAAGGGGAAACTGGTGAGTGGAGTGGGTAGCCAGTAGTCTTGCACTATACCTCGGAACATGGTCTATCCAGCATTACTACCAACAATAAAAACATACGACAAGCTGCCTAGCAGCATGGTAAGTCGTGAATCAAGAAGTAAAATTAGACAGTTTCAACATCACTGTTTCCATATAGCACTTAACTTACTGTTGACACAGTGAGTTCAGTTGTTTCCAGTATTATGATCAATGGTATGATATATTTGTCAACGGCAGTTGGATTGATACTCGGTGGCAGTAGTACAGTACACATTTACACACAAACAATAGAGCGACACAAATAACACAACAACACAAATAACAACTAATTGGGAGGAGTGCGGACCGTGCCCCATCTTTGCAAGTTTTACCCTGGCATTTGCCTCACAACTGAGGAAAAAGCACGGAACAGCCTCAGTCAGGGTAGTCGAAGACTGCTAGTATACATATTACCAAAATGCGCACATTGCAAAATACACACACACACACCCACACATTACAAAACAATTTAAAACAACCAAAGTACAAGTGAAAATAAACAGTGTACAAGATATACCCAAATTAAAGAGTCACAATATAATCAAGTACCCTCAGTATAAGGTCAATGACACTTTTATCCACAAGAACTTCACTTCACTTTATCCACAAGAACTTCACCGTAACTCACTTCACTTCACTCGCTGTCCCCGACGATTGGACCAATCCCTTGTATATCATCATTATCGTCACAACTGTAGATTCTGACTTATCATCATCATCAACATCGGCGTTGATTATGATTCTTTCTATGGCGCTATCCATCTCGAGCTCTCTACTCATGCCCTTACTGGAGAGCTGTCCTTCCCACTGATCTTGAAATCCCGGTGATCAGATACGTACATGCATCGCTGGGACATCTCGGCACCGAAAAATGCATATCTCAGATTGCCAAAACTTTTCATGCATAAGGCCTGGGACTGAAAGTCTGGAAGTTTATTTCTCGATGTGATACCTGCCAACGGGTTAAGCATCCGAATAAGAGTTGTGCAGTATAGAACCTAAGCCATTTGCCTACAAGCCAGGTGACCTTCGTGCCGTTGATTTTTATCGGCCTTGCCTGTTGGACGCTTAGGGTTTCGATACATATTTGTATGTATCGACATGTTTTTGAAAGTCGTAAAGTTGTACCCATTGGAAGTTGTAACAACTAAGGCTTGCCAAAACAACATTTTAAATGATTATGTGGTAAATGTGACGCGTCCTAAATGCATTTCGAGCGACAATGGTACTCAGTTCGCTAGTCAGATTTGGAAAAGCAAATTGGCAGACACGAAAACAGATGTCATGTTCTCAATCATGCCTCACCAACAAGCCAACCCATGCGAAAGATGTACAAGGGAAATTCGCAAGTTCTGCCGTATCTACTGCCATGGGGCAAATTAAAGATGGCCAGAACTATTATCGCACATTTAAGGCTGGTTCAATGGAACGTTGTCAGATTCAATTTGCTACAGCCCTGTTGAGCTCATATTTGATAGTCCTAGGCCTGACCTCTTTGAAAAATTCCTTAAGAAAAGGTCTGAACAAAAACCACCGGCCAAAAGCCTGCAAGAAAAGATTCTGAAAATATATGTCAGGATGGAGAAGGAAGCGAAACGAACCAAAAGGGGAAGAAGTGTATTTCGAAGTGGTAACCGCAAAGTAGGCGATCTTGTTCTTGCCAAGGGCCAAGCAGTATCCGACGAAGTATAAAAAGGTAAAGCAATCCCATTAAAGGCCTGGCCTGACCCAGAGGGTTCCAGGAAGTTAAGGCTCCCAGATTTCGTGACAACGGTACAGGATGGTGGTAGATTGTCAGCCTTACGCACCGGCCGCCTTTACCCCCAGGAAATACTCCCGGTACACATTTCTGTTAGAGGCTGAGTCGACCCCAGGGTCATAGTGCGATCGGATGGATGTTATGTTAATGAAAAATCCACGGACACTGGCTGGGATCGAACCAGCGACCTTCCGATTTGTAGCACAGCACCATAACCATTGTGCTACCGCGGTCCCCATCCGATTGAAAAAGCTAATGTGGCATGTTTGTGCCTCGAAGCATACCGTCTCATCTTTATGGGGGACTGTAAAACCGGCCAGGATGTTCAAGTCTCAGACTAGGCGATCAAGCAGATGAGAAGATAAACTGGTCATCTGGCCATTAGCCATTGTAAATTATAAAGGAAAGTAAAGTTTCGTATTCAGTTTTGGAATGCACAGAGGGGTTTAGCAGTTCAAACCTCTAATTGCTCTCCACACTAAACCCTAGCAGATAAATGGGGTAGAGGTCCAACACACCTCCTTTCCATAGAAGGCTTGGATTCTCTTTCTTGTATAGCGGTAGGTAGCTGTAGTCAGGTGTTCCTTTGTTCGAATGATACTTTTCAGATGGGCTTCACAGCAGGCTACCTGCTTCCTTGACAAGAGAGAGACATTCCAGAACAGGACACTCAATTGCACAGATCATCTCTCAGTTGTTAGACTTCACAGAGTAAAGAGTTTAGGAGAAAGCAGAGCTGTGAAGAGATTATAATGACAACTTTGTAGTGATCAAATCCGAAATTACATGTTTATGCACGTGCTCAACAAATGAGGAGAGTGTAATTTTATGTAATATAACAACTATCAAGCAGAGCGGTTCCTATCCCCCTGTATATTCTTTGAGATGCATATGAGCTCACTGACGAGTGTGCGACGTACTGTAAACCCTCAGTCGGGCAAAATTTAGGAGGGCAGTTACATTACAGTGTCCGTCATGCATGCTTAATGAATATGGATGTCCATTACCATTATTATTAACATCATTATTAGTTCCATTCCCAATAAGTTCAAAATGACTCAGAGGTATCCCGCTATTCTTGAAGAGAATTCAGTGTAGAAGTAAATAATGGATGTTACCACAAACCAAATCGACGATTGTCACTTTCAATATTGTCTAATATCTCATAAATCTGTTTTACAATGCCTATTGTAAAAAATATATTTTTGCTTGGCACTCAATGTTTTCTTGTCAGAAAGCAGACTATGCAAAATTCCCTTTCCGGGTCTGGTGTGTTTTCCTTAGTTTGTTGCTTCACGCATTCCACACTGCATGTATCAACACAATCCAAGTCATTTGACCGACGTCCTTTACGAAGCACCGGTTGCTTGTAATCACTGCGGTTGCTAGTATGAGAAGAAGCCTGGCTGATTACTTCATAATGCCTGCAGGAGCAATTCCACCTCAACAGGATTATATCAGTTAAATGCAGTATGAGAACTCACATGATAACTTGCAAGCAACCAAGGTCACAATGTATTCTTTTTGTTGCCTTCATTAGCGCACTCTGTATTGCAGTTTTATTATAGGTTTTAATCTGAAAATATCAGGCTCCTTAAAGTCATGTGAAATTCTTTCCCATGACAGATCCACTCTCTCCCTCTGGGTGGCTCTTGTCATAAAGGTCTGGCTGCTGCTCAGTTAACTGTACAAAAGCAAAGTCAGTGGCTTCGTTGACCTTCTGTGCCATCTGAATGACCAAAAAAAATCACACATTGGAAACTATACAACTATTGCACAATGCAACTCTTGAGAAGACTGGCTAGTTCAGTTTCCTGGGAGCGAAGATGCTTAGTCTTCTGCGAGTGGTATGGTGGTTGTGTTGCAATTTTTTCAGTGTGGACAGCACAAACCAGTTCCACATGTTCAACTTGGTCTGGCAGACATTCTTTGCAGTTGCAGTT
>Ga0131853_10008839_pt1 | contig 18366 bp, 17 predicted proteins | sample TergutLab28metaG_FD_92764 | JGI IMG/M metagenome (GOLD analysis project Ga0131853, IMG submission 92764) | Labiotermes labralis P1 segment gut microbial communities from Petit-Saut dam, French Guiana - Lab288 P1 (version 2) (version 2) | ecosystem: Host-associated > Arthropoda: Insects >... | reverse complement strand
TAAACCCATAAAGCGGCGGAGCACGTCCAAACCATCATTGTCATGCCGCGCTCCGACGCGGCATCTCGCCCTTGACCTTCAGCTTTGCAGTTGCGCGCCACCCTTTTCAGGTCTAGGGCAGCAAGACTTGACCCGCAATGCAAGCGTATCGATGCCTACATCACTTGCAGTATATCCGCTCCTGCTCCCCATCCTTCTTGCGCGAGTGCTGAGCGAACTTTCTCTGCATACCTTTTTGTGGAGACGAGAGAGTGCGTCCAATTGAGTTACGTTACCCGCAATACTATGCATTCATTGGAAATATGGATGCATTAGCTTATGGTTGTGCATTCGTATAGACTTAATTAGTGCAGTATTGCGGCTACGTGAGGATTAACATGAGTTCTGGAAAGATAACTTGGATAGTTGGGAATGGGTTTGATATCAACCTTGGGTTGCGAACTGGTTATCAAGATTTTCTGAAGAACTACTATTCGGTTCGTGCCACAAGAGAGAATTTTGAAGACCTCAAACGTGCCGCTCAAGAAATCGACGAAGCAATGTGGAATTCAGATAATTGGGGAGACCTCGAAGTCCTTTTGGGCCAAGTAGTCGAATGGTATGATTCGAGGGGTAAGCTAGAACAATTTCATGATACTTTCGAAGAAATGACGGCCTTGCTTCTAGAATATGCAGACACTCAGATTGATCGTTTTGTTCCTGGCGAAATGATTGATGAGGCTGACTTGCGTGAGTTCTGGGAATCGGTCACGCAATTTCATCTTCGATTGACCCATGTTGATCAAAAGAAGTTAGAGCCATATCCAAACTTTGCATATAGCCTTGAATACAATTTTGTATCTTTAAATTACACTACGCCTTTTGATAACTATTTTGAACTGGCAGTAGGTAACTACGAGCCATTTGCAAAGAGACTTGTTTCAGGTCATGCTAGAGTTGACTCTGCGGGAGACATTCTTCATATTCACGGTAGAAACCACGACGAAGGCGAAGTTGTATTTGGAGTTAGTGATGATTACCAAATTTCTAACGGAGTTCCTCCAAGTGATGAAGCTGTATTTGATATGTGGGTCAAGGGTAGAAAAAATATTGTATATGGTAATGATAAGACTGAAGTCTTCGAAAGACTTATTTCGAGCTCAAAAATAATTTGCATTTATGGCTGCTCAATTGGTTCTTCTGACAAGTATCTGTGGGAGCAAATTTGCACCAAATTGAAAAATGATAGCGACGCAAGAGTAATAATTTTTACCTATCAGTTACCAAACAGAAAGGGTCCAGAGGCAAGACAATTTCTTAGGAAAAGAGCTGAGGTACTTGCGAGATTTTGCAAACTCGGAGGTATTCCAGAAAGTGATGTTCCCACAATCGAAGATCAAATAATTGTTGAATCAAGTGCATGCATCTTTAACCTTAATCCTGATTTAAATGAGTACTCAGGGCGCGGACTAATTTAAGATTTCACTGCGTGCATATTTCACGAGTATTAACAATAGCGACTCACACGTTCGTGGTTTGAGATAGATTATGGCACTGTTTGTTTGGTAGATTGATTGGAAGTGGGAGCTATTCACTTTAAGTAATAGGGGGATTCAATTTTGCCGCAGTTGAAATATAAAAAGCAGTTATGGGATGCAGCAGATGCTTTGCGCGGGATTATGGATGCACTGAGTATAAACACGTCATAGGGCTTTCCCCAGCTTCTCGTCCTTGGCCTTGACCTCACTCTTAGCCCCATGCTCCTGAGCCTGCGGCTCAGAGCCTAAGACAGTCGCTTCGCGACTGAAAGCCTACAAACCCCTACCCGCACCTTCCTGAGTCAACCAAACTTCCCGAGTGCAAAGCCTTTGAGCCGGCTCAAACTTTTAACGAGGGATCTTGCGTGCTACTGCAGTGGGTGTATTTCGGTGCTTGCCACACAAAGACCATTTTGCCACTTCAGCCTCCATCACTGTCATGGCCCTTGACCCGTAATCTAATCGCGAGAAGGGTGCTAGTTAGTGGACGTCGACGATTGACATGGTGCTGGTTGCATCAATAATTCTGCCGAAAATTAGATTGCGCAACGTCGCGCGCAATGACTAGTATCTCGCTTGCCACGACTCTAGGAATTTTTGCGTCACAAATTGTCAAAGTAATTACCGGTCAATGATATTTGACATATCGTTTAAAGTATAGTAGTTTCGTTAAAAGCGGTATTTATTGATAGGATTCTTATATGGAAAATGAAAAGAGTATTACTCAAATATTTGCGTCCAACATTCGAAAGCTGAGGAGTCGAAATGGTGTTACTGGGGAAGAGCTAGCCTCTGCACTTCGGGTGTCGCAATCTACTGTCAGTGATTGGGAAAACGCGAAGAAGATGCCTAGAGAAGGGTCACTGGAGAAAATTGCCGCCTATTTTGGTGTATCAAAAACGGAATTGTTAGCTGATTACTCAGGTATACTTCCCAATACATCTGACCGATACTACGGACATTCTACGAATAGATATCCCCTAACTTTGGACTCAGCCTTTGATGGGAGAGTCGATATCGAAAAGCTTCGGCTATTGATTGATATGGGAGAGCGAGATGACGTTGACTTTAAGAGCGCAATTGATCTGGACACGCCAAAGGGGAAGCTTGAACTCGTAAAAGACATAGCTGCAATGTCGAATTCGCCTGATGGTGGGTACTTAATAGTGGGCGTTTCAGATGACGGAGTGCCAGTAACTTCGCTATTTGAAACGAGCAAGTGCGACAAAGTCGATGCTGCAAAGATAAATGATTTGCTGAATAAGTATTTGGAGAAAATTCCGAAAATTATTGTTCAGGCGCATGAAATGGATTCGTTCTTGGTTGTTGTAATTTGTGTTTTTCCGCATGAGGATAACCTGCCAGTTCCTTTCAAAAGGTCAGGTCAATTCGAGGTGAACAAGAGGGCGAAGCATGTATTTCGAGAGGGAGAAATATATTTGCGTGAGTCGGCGCAAAACGTTCATATTAAGTGGTCGCACTGGCCAAGACTTTTAGCGAAGCGAGACCAAATGATTAGAGATGAGTCAAGAAAAGATATAGATAGTATTGTTAGGCAGCTGTCCGATGGAGGCATTCTAAACCCTTCTATTGCATTGGACGTAGATGCTGATAATTTGGTGTTCAGCAATGAGCTTAAGTCTGCCTACGACACAAGTCGAATTGCTCCTATTGAAAGGGTTCTTTCAAGGCTTCGATTGAGCTTTTCAAGTGAGTCGTATATGAAGTATTTAGATAAGCTAACGATAATCGCCTGCGAATCACTGATTGCAGGACACATAGAGCATAGCAATCAAGTCATTGATATTATGCATACATGTTTCTCTGGGCATAATCGGTACTCGGATGCTGTAGTGTCTGCAAAATTGATGAATCTAGTAGCTGCTGTTTACATTATCGGCAGCATGGCTGTTAGAGAGAGGCAGTGGATAATTGTCAAAGAGCTATCTTTAAGAGAAGGTACGCCTAGAGTGGGGGATTACTATACCACCTCATGGATTAGGGAAATGCAGGTCGCCGCGAGCCAAGGTAATTTGTTCCCAAAGACTGGGCTCATGATTTCTATTGCGCGCAGGGCGATGCACGTACACGATTATTTGAGGCCTGATTTAGTTGATATCGACGTTCCGGAAGTTGTTGGGGCAAATGACTATGCACTTGACTCTCTATGTCAGTTTGATTTTCTCTATTGCATTTGGGTGAATGCTCACGAATCGGGGAGGGGCGGCGGCTCATACCCAGCATCTGTGTACTACAATTCGTCACGAGTCGACTCTGTAGCAGACTTAGTTGTCGGGGATAAATCCAAGGGGACAGTATTGGCAGGATTAAGTGATGTTGATATTGCTGGTGCGCTTGAAAAATTGTATAAAACTGCTGGCGCAGAGTCTCTACGTCTCCGCACAAACTGGTTTCCAAGTGGAAGAACTGCTGACTTTATTAATGAGCACAAGCCTTAGCTAGCTTGATGTTATAACGAGAGGACAACATGCCAAGCATACGCCAACTAGAAGCCCAGCTCTGGGAAGCCGCAGACAATCTGCGGGCAAACTCATCACTTACAAGTCAGCAGTACTGCATGCCGGTTCTTGGACTTATTTTCCTCAGATATGCTTGGGGGCGCTATAAAAGAGTCAGTGAACAAATCACGCAGGAACGTGCACGTGCAGCTGGTAGACAGGCGCCCATTGACTCAACAGACTTCACAGCGCGTGGCGCAATGTATCTCCCTGAATCCGCGCGATATGACCACCTTTTATCCTTGCCAGAAAATGCTGATACTGCCAAAGCGGTGAACGCCGCTATGAAAGCAATCATGGATGAGAATGAACAGCTCGCAGGAATCCTGCCCGACAATTACCATGAGCTGGGCAACGAGCTGCTGCGAGAAACCCTGCGCCTCTTCAATCATCCTGAGCTTGACAGAAATGATGACGACATCATCGGGCGCATCTACGAATATTTCCTAGGCAAGTTTGCACCTGCCGTAGCGAGCGACGACGGCATTTTCTTCACGCCAAAGTCGCTCGTCAGCATGATTATGAATATCATAGAGCCCACCAAAGGCACCATGCTTGATCCAGCTTGTGGCAGTGGTGGCATGTTTGTGTCAGCGGCAGACTATGTTCGCGAGCACGGTGGTAACCCTGCCGAATCGATGGTGTTTTACGGTCATGAAAAGGTGGAATACAACGCAAAGCTCGCTCTCATGAATATGGCAGTCCACGGCATGTCGAGCATCGGCAAAATCAAATCAGGCGATGTTGCGAATACGTTCTACAATGATACATTTTCGCTTGACGGCAAGTGCGATTATGTAGCAGCAAATCCGCCCTTTAACGTCGACGGCATCAAGGCTGTACCCGCAATAGATGCAGGTCGCCTGCCTTTAGGTGCTCCAAAGATAAACGTAAAGGGAAATGTCTCAACAAGTGGTGCCAACTACCTTTGGATAAACTACTTTTATTCCTATCTAAAGAATACAGGGCGCGCTGGATTTGTCATGGCATCTTCAGCCAGCGACTCTAATGCAGAAAAACACCAACGAAGAAAACTGGTGGAGTCTGACCATGTTGATGTAATGTTCTATGTTGGCAACAATTTCTTCTATACGAAGAGCTTGCCCTGCACATTATGGTTCTTTGACAAGGGTAAACCTGAAGAGCTCAAGGGAAAGACGCTTTTTATTGATGCGCAGCGTTACAACACTGCTGTAACCACAACTCATAATGCGTGGTCATTCTGGCAGGTAAAGAATCTGACAGCCATAGTGTGGCTCTACCGAGGCGAGACAGAAAAGTATCAAGGTTTACTGGCTGATTATCGTGCAGCGCTGATTTCTCATATTAAGTATTTCGAAGGGAAGTCGAAGGCTGCCATTCGCAATGCTCATGACTTTGAAAGCTTTGTGAAAGCGCATGTGCTTATGGTCGATGAGCTCGATAAGCGCACTGTTGCTGCAAAAAAGGAGGTTGAAAACCTTCGCAAGGGTCAGCTAAAGTCTCGGTGGGTACAGTACGAAGCTGAGTTAGGACGTTTGAGGCGGGCCATCCGCATAATCGAAGAAGCGATGTGGCTTACAGAGAAGTTTGGGAACGGTGAGTATCAAGACATCCCAGGACTATGTAAGATTGCATCAAATGATGAAATCAAGGGTGGCCAAGATGCAGATAAGAGCTCTTGGAGCTTGACCCCAGGTGCATATGTTGGGGTGCCACCCGCTGAGTGCGATGGAGTAGATTTTCGTGAGCGTATGGCTGAGATTCACGAGGAGTTGTTGCAGCTCCAGACTCAAAGCAATGAACTCATGAGTACCATCTCAAAGAATTTTAAGGAGATGAACTTGTGAGTTGGAAAACGGTTCGACTAGGGGACCTTTGCACCATCACCTCAAGCAGAAGATGCCATTTGGCAGACAGGTCAGAGGGTGGAATACCGTTTTATCGTTCAAAAGAGATCATCGAGATGCACCGTGGATATAGTCCAGCAGATCCCGATTTCATTTCGAGGGATTTGTATGTATCGATAAAGGAAAGATTTGGCGTACCGAAATCTGGAGATCTTCTGGTTACATCACGGGGGACGATTGGAATTCCTTATTTGTACAACAAGGGAGATGAGTTTTACTTTGCTGACGGTAATTTGACTTGGTTTAAGGACTTTTCCAAGGATCTCAACTCAAGATTTTTATACTACTGGATTGAGTCCGAGCATGGGCGTCACAATATAACTACTTCAGCGAAAGGAACAGCGCAAAAGGCGGTGTCGATTGGCTTTTTACAAGACTTAGAAGTTGAATTCCCTAACTTGGAAATACAAAGAGAGATTGTAAAAAGACTTGTTGCGTATGACCAGTTGATTGAGAATAATCGAAAGCAGATTAAGCTGCTCGAAGAAGCCGCACAGCGCTTGTACAAAGAGTGGTTCATCGACCTCCGTTTTTCCGGTCACGAAACCACCCCCATCATTGATGGCCTCCCCAAGAGCTGGCAGAGTAAGCCTATTGGTGATTGTATCAACTTAGATATTGGTGGCGGGTGGGGAGTAGAAGCCGAGTCACAAACCCACAATGTGAAGGCGCTTGTTATTCGAGCAACTGACATTGCTGCTGTTGAGATGGGAAGCTTCGTTGCTATTCCAGTCAGATGGCATACTGTTTCGAATCTTGCATCAAGACGGCTTGACGCGGGAGATATCATATTTGAAGTCTCAGGCGGCAGTAAAGAGTATGGCGTTGGGAGATCACTTCTGATTTCGAGTGAATTGTTGAGCAAAAATGATGCTCCATTCATTTGTGCAAGTTTTTGCAAAAGAATAAAGCCGTCGGATGGATTGCTCTCAACTATTATTTCTCAGAGTCTTCGCTTCGCACTTCAGAATGACGGTTTGAGAAAGTACGAAAAAAGAAGCGCCGGCAATATTATCAATTTTCTCTGGTCAGATTTTTTGAACAATTATCAGGTTCGTATTCCTCCAACACATTTATTGAACCAATTTGTTGATAAAGTGAATCACTATGATGCATGTCGCGCTAATCGAGCACTTGCGATCTCGCTCGCGGCAGAAGCGCGGAATCGTCTACTTCCAAAGCTGATGGACCCTGAAAGTGAGCTACTATAGATTCGTGACACGCTCGTGCATTTCTACAGCATGAATCTTGAGGGGAGGATGAATGCCGAGTAGATATTCAGAAGAAGAAGCGGTGCAAAAGCCAGCTGGTGACCTATTAAGTTGGCTGGGTTGGGATGTCATGTATTGCTACGACGAGGAAGTCCTTGGCAGTGATGGAACCCTCGGGCGTACGTCACATGACGAGGTTATTCTTAAGCGTTATTTGAGAAATGCCATTGGAGAACTTAATCTTCATCTTGAGGATGAAGAAATCACGCACGTCATCTCTGTGCTGGAGGAGGCTCTTTCAACGGATGACCTCCTACAAACAAACGAAAAGAAATACCAGCTCCTACGTGATGGAGTCCCCATAGAACGAACTAGTGATGATGGCACCACAGAGGTAGAATTCGTTAAAATATTTGACTACGACAATCCAGAGAACAATTATTTTTTGGCCTGCGAAGAATTGTGGGTGCAGGGGGATCTGTACCACAAGCGATGTGACCTTGTGGGTTTTGTTAATGGGATCCCGCTTCTATTTGTTGAATTCAAGCGTCATGATAAAGATGTGCTGAGGGCATTTGAAGACAACTACACTGATTATCTTGATACTATCCCTCATCTTTTTTACTTAAATGCTTTTATCATGCTCTCAAACGGGCTTGAGGCGAGGGTGGGTGCACTAGGAAGCTCTTATGACTTTTTCCACGAATGGAACAGGATTTCTGAAGAAGATGATGATAGTCCTGGTCTGCAAACTATGCTGCTGGGCATGTGCAACAAAACGGCTTTTCTTGACATCTTTGAGAATTTCATCATGTTCGATAAAAGCCAATCGCCAACGGCAAAAATACTTGCGCGTAATCATCAGTACATGGGTGTAAACAACACAGTAGCTGCCTATGAAAACCGAAGGGAATTGATGGGAAAGCTTGGTGTTTTTTGGCATACTCAAGGCAGTGGAAAAAGCTACTCAATGGTGTTTCTAGCTAGAAAAATCCTGCGCAAATTTGAGGGATCTCCAACATTCCTAGTTGTGACTGACAGGGAAGAGCTCGACAAGCAAATCGCTGCCACATTTGCGGGGTGCGGATGTCTGGCGAGTGCATCAGGCGAGAGCTACACCGCAACGAGCGCAGAGCGGCTCGAGGAAATGCTTCAAGGAAATCCGCCCTTCATCTTCACGCTTATTCAAAAATTTAGAAACGAAAGCACAGTTCCCATTATTTCTGATCATGATGTCATTATCTTCTCGGACGAGGCTCATAGGACGAACAATGGCATATTCGCAGAAAATATGTGTCGACTGTTGCCTGAAGCATCGCGCATAGGATTTACGGGTACACCCTTACTTGCTCACGACAACATAACAACAAGAACCTTTGGCAATTATGTGTCAATCTATGATTTCAGGCAAGCTGTAATTGATGGCTCAACGGTCCCGCTCTATTACGAGAATCGAAGCAATCTTTTGGGAATCGAGAATCCGGAACTAGACGAAAGATTGGCAGAGGCTGTCGAGAATGCTGACTTGAATCCCGATCAAGAAGAGAGTGTTGAAAGAAAGCTTCGCGACAAGATCCACATTATCATGGCGAAGCCGAGGCTTAAGAGAATCGCTCGTGATTTTGTCGAACACTATTCGGGCATTTGGGAGACCGGCAAGGCAATGTTTGTGTGTGTCAATAAGGTCACAACAGTTTTGATGCTTGAGTATGTTCAGGAATACTGGGAAGAAGAAATCGCATCGCTTGAATCTGGGCTTAGTGATTTGTCAGGCGATGAGCTTATTTATTTACAGTCAAAAATAGAATGGATGCGCTCTACAGAAATGGCTGTCGTCATTAGCAAAGACCAGCAAAATGAAGTGAGTCAGTTTCGCAATTGGGGCCTTGATATACGTCCTCATCGCCAAAAGATGAACGTGAGAAATCTGGAGAAGGACTTTAAGGATGCGGGACATCCTTTCAGAATTGTATTTGTCTGCGCAATGTGGCTGACCGGCTTTGACGTAAAGCCACTTTCTGCAATGTATTTTGATAAGCCGCTTAAAGCTCATACTCTTATGCAGGCAATCGCCCGTGCAAATAGAGTTAGTAAAGGCAAGAGTAATGGGCTCATTATTGATTACATTGGAGTCGTTGGCGAGTTGCGAGACGCATTAGCCGCCTACACGGTTAATCGTAGAAACATTGATACAGACCCCGTATACGATAAGGGTGAATTGCTGGCCCGTATAGGAGAATTGGCAAATGAGACTGATGAATTCGTTAATTCACACGGATTCTCGGTATCTGCTCTGTCAGCGGCCGAGGGCTTTGACAAGCTAGAGCTTATTCAGGAGGGTGCTAACGCGCTGTCAGCTACTGACGATATTAAGAAAGAATTCTGCGCAATGGCGCGTGATTTAGGAAGAATGCTGAAGTATGTTAGCTGGGATGAAGTGCCGACAGAGCTAGTCGAAAAACAAGATGCTATCCGAGCACTGCTTAAGCAGCTGACCAAGAAGTATGACGTGGCTGATACAGGTGCTGATATGGCGCAGCTCCAGAGGATTGTTGATGGGCATATTACTGTTGTAGAAGCCACAGGGTCGGACGAGGAAGCGCTGAAAATTGACATCAGCAGCATAGATTTTGATCGACTGAGAAATGAATTTATCCGTGTAAAAGATAAGAATCTACTTATTAATGAGCTAAGGTCTGTGATTGAAGATCGACTTGAGTCAGCACTGAGACTTAATCCTCGACGGATTGGCATTTTCAATCGATATCAAGAAATAATAGCCGAATACAATCGAGAGCAAGACAAGGCGCGAATCGAGAAGACTTTTGAAGACTTAATGAGGCTCTCTGGCGAATTGGACGAGGCTCAGCAGAGCTATATTAAAGAAGGCTTTACGTGTCCTCAGCAACAGGCAGTATTTGACATGTTGTTTAGGGATGATCTCGCTAAGGAAGAAATTAATCAGGTGAAAGCGCTGTCGATTGAGCTGACGGATACTATTGAGGCCAGACTTAACCAGATGGTTCAGTGGACGGCAAAGCAACAAACGCAGGCAGAGGTGAGAAGAATCATTCGAGACATGCTTTACAGCAAGCTTGCTGAAGATTACTACACAGATGAGGCAATAGCGCAAAATGGGAAAGAGATATTTAACTATTTCTATGTTCGCGATAAAGCCGCCTAACAGAACTTTTCAACTTTAGTCTTGTTCTGCATAGGCAAATGCACGGAAGGATTGCTAAATGGAAATGCCCAAGTGGAATGAATAATGAAGTGCAAAATTCTCGAAGTGTTGTGACGCAGGTAGGGGGGGTAATGTGATGGCAAGGACAGGTGTCTTCGTGATAGAATGTAAAGGAAGTAAGGAAATCTTTATATTGAGGAGCAGTCATGATTGAGGTGGCAAAGGTTAGCAGCAAGGGCCAGGTAACCATTCCTGTGGCAGTTCGTGAGCGGCTCAAGGTTGGTTCGGGCGATAAGATCGTGTTTGCTGAAGAGGGCGGACGCATAGTTCTGGAGAACACCTCGGCGCTTGCACTAAAGTCAATCAGGAGTGCAATGGCTGGCGAGGCAGAAAAGGCTGGGATAGCGACCGAGGCTGATGTCGTTGCCTTGGTTGATGAGGTCCGTGCTGAAATCTGGGAAGAGCGCTATGCGAATAACGATTGACACTAACATCCTAATATCGGCAACCATTTTTCCAAACGAATTATTTGTCAAGCAATTCGCAGACATCCTGAACCAGCACACGCTTGTGTTGCCTACGGTGGTTATTGAAGAGTTCCTCGAAGTTGCTTCGAGAAAATTTCCTCACAAGCTAGATAGCTATCATGATTTTTTCGAAAGCCTGGATTACGAGCTATTTCCTACGCCTGAAACATATTGTGGAGAGAGGTATCCGGAGATACGGGACAAGAAGGATGAGCCAATTCTGGTTTCGCTGATTCAGTCTGACGTTGATGCGTTTATCACTGGGGATGCTGACTTTCATGCATTGTTAATCGATAGGCCGTTGATTATGCGAATTTCTGAATTTCACTCATTGCATTGCCGGTAGCCATTGCTTCGGCATGCCATCTTGCTGACACTGGCAGTAAGTGGGTGGTTTGGGCGCACTCCGCCAGAGTCACGTTCGCAGTTTTGCTGTGATGTTTGATGCGCCGTAGAGTACCCTAATGATGTAAACCCTCTCGCCGTCGACGCGAAATATTGCTGCATAGTTATCAATGCTAAGCTGTCTTAACCCGAGCTTTCGCTCTAGCTCGCCATCCATGAGCTTTATTCTTTCTGGCATGAATTCAAGGTCAAGTATGGCGTCTACAATTCGGCCGTGTTGTTGTGCTGCGGTTTCTGGAACTTGAAGCACAACTGCAATGTAGTCGTATATGTCCTCCATGTCGTCCTCTGCCTCTTTTGAGACGAGAACCTCGTAGAGTTTCATTACGATGCCTGTCGAGGGCGGTCGAATGCTTCTCTGGCGGGGCGGACCTTACCTTTTTCGATACTGTCGAGTCCTGCGGCGATTTTGCTGCGTATTTTGTCTGCATCCATTCGTGTTGCGTCAACGCTATTGGGTGCCTGCGGTAGGGTTAGGGGGAAGGGTATTCCCTGCGTGTGAGTGACTTGGCGCAAAAACATGTCGATTGCCGTAGACATGGGTATGCCCAGTTGAGATAAGACTTCTTCGGCAGATCTTTTGACGTCTGGGTTGACGCGCGTGTTTAGGGTGGTTGTTTTTTCCATGGGTCGTCCTCCTTTGGATGGCAATTGTAACGCATATGTCGTTACACGTTCAAGTGTGCGGTGCGCGAGCGATATGAAACTTCCTCAAACTTGCAGATTTTGCCAGTTTTCGGAAGTTGCATATTAAGGAAGCAGCATGAGCCTGCATTCAGGTGGCGGTCGCAGCAAGTGGCTGGTTTGGGCGCACTCCTCCGCACTGCAAAGCTCCGTGCAAGCACAACTTTGTCTCATTTCGCTGGTGTTCGCTTATGTGATGTCTGGGTCGCTTGGTAGACTACAGGTGGTAGTAAAACAATGGGGGTCCAGAAGGTTGGTGCGTCATGACAAAGTTGGATGCAGTTGAATATCAGTCCTTTGAGTCGATTCGAAGGGTAGATGTCTCAGGCCGAGAATTTTGGTCTGCTCGCGATCTGCAGGGAGTCTTGGAGTATTCGAAGTGGGAAAATTTCTCTAAGGTAATTGAGCGCGCCATGTTGGCATGCAAAAACAGCGGGAATGAGGTGAACGATCATTTTCCTGAGGTCAGGAAGATGATTGTTGCTGCAAAGGGGGCAAGGAGAGAGATAATCGACTATGAGCTCTCTCGCTATGCATGTTACCTCATAGTTCAAAACGGGGATCCGCGCAAAGAAGTCATAGCCCTAGGTCAGACTTATTTTGCTATTCAAACGCGTAGGCAAGAAGTTGCAGACACCTTTAATCGGCTTGATGAAAACAATAAGAGACTTGTTGTGCGCGGTAATGTTAAGCAATGGAATATGCTCTTGGCAGAGGCGGCACAAAATGCTGGCGTTATCAGCAATGAGGAGTTCGCGGTATTCCAGAACTCTGGTTATATGGGCCTTTATGGTGGGATGACTGTTTCCGATATTCACAACCGCAAAGGGTTAAGGCACAATGAAAAGATTCTAGATTTTATGGGCAGTACCGAACTCGTGGCAAACCTCTTTCGCATAACCCAGACAGAGGAAAAGTTGCGAGTCGATGACGTTGCTTCAGCAGAGGATGCAAGTGAGGCTCACTTTGAAGTTGCGGATAAGATTCGTTCAGCAATTATCGAAATGGGTACAACCTTGCCGGAAAACTTGCCGACCCCCGAAAAGAGCATTAATGCAATAGAGCGAGGGGAAATTCAAAAACTGCGCGAGTCGAAACAGCCGCTCATGCTAGACGAGTAGCTAATCAGATGGCTGGTGTGGACGCACTCCGCCGACTGCACCTCGGTGCTTATGGGAGGGCCTTCCCGCGAGCATGCTTTTTCAGCAATTTCCATAAGTTGTTCGCTTACCATTGTCCGAGCCTCTTGGTAAGATACGAAAGGGAGTTGAGGAGAGGGGCGTAGAGATGGGAAAGAGGGACGAAGTAAATATGGGTACCGCCATGATTCGCTCGTCAGCAGCTGAGTACCTGACATTTGTTGCTGGCGTTGGAGACCAAGAGCAAAGCGTTGAGATGCGCTACGAAGATGAGAATCTATGGGCGACTCAGAAAATGATTGCAGAACTCTATGGAGTTTCGGTCCCAACTATTAATGAGCATATAGCTCGCGTGTTTTCGGACGGAGAGTTGAGCGAGCAGGGAACTATTCGGGATTTCCGAATAGTTCAAAATGAAGGGAGCCGCCAGGTAACTCGAGAATTGAAGCACTATTCACTCCAAATGATTATGGCAGTTGGCTTTAAAGTAAATTCTGATCGTGCCATTCAGTTTCGCAGATGGGTGAGTCAAATTACTAAAGATTATACTATTCAGGGCTGGATTATGGATATCGATCGACTCAAGGATGGGCACCTCTTCAGCCATGATTTTTTCGATCGTCAACTGGCCGTTATTAGAGAAATTCGTCTATCGGAGCGGATGTTCTATCAAAAGGTGACTGATCTTTATGCCACTGCCTTTGACTACGATAAGGATGCGAAGGCTACGAGGGATTTCTTCAAGGTGGTCCAGAACAAAATGCACTGGGCTGTACATCGTCATACAGCGGCTGAACTCATCGTCGAGCGTGCGAATGCAAATCAGGAGAGCATGGGGCTAACCCATTGGAAAAGTTCCCCGGACGGTAAGATTGTCAAAACTGATGTCTCAGTCGCAAAGAATTATTTAAGTAGCGATGAGCTGAATTACCTCCAAAGAATTGTGAGCCTCTATTTGGACTATGGTGAAATGCAGGCAGAGCGCAAAATACCAATGTCGATGGAGGATTGGACGCGACGACTTGACGGCTTCTTAGAGTTCAATGGCAATGAGATTCTTACGGGTCCGGGCAAAGTAGCACATGAGGAAGCGAAGCTGTACGCTGAATCAGAGTTCGAAAAGTATCGTATAGTCCAAGACGAACTATTTGAAAGTGACTTTGATCGCTTTGCTTCTCTGGAGAAGCTACTTGATGTCTGAGCTGGTGGAGTAAAGGCTGGCGGACGGGCTTTGCAACTGGAAGTGAGTCACCAGCAGTATAGTCCCCGGCACTATCAGGCAGCGGCAAGCGCTTTCTGTAAGGCCGTAATCAAATCTGTCAGGGCAGCGCGAGCCGCAAGGTCGTCGCTCGCAGCTTCCACTTCAGCATCAAAGGCGGCGACAAGCCTGCGAACCTCGCCTTGCAGCACCGCCGTGACGCCCGGGGCTGCCACCTTATTGCTGCCCGCATCAGCGGCGCTGCCGCCCGTTTTCGTCCCCACATCAGGTTGGTAGGTGCCGCGCTCAATCGCTTGCGCCACCACGCGCACTTCTGCCTTGGGGGCACGCGCCAGCTCTTGCAGGCGTTTGCGACTGATCTTGGTCTGAAGGTTCACAATCTTTTGCTGCGCCTGCGTCGAGACCTCCTTGATGGCATCGATCCCTTCAGAAAAGGCAGCTTCGCGATAGATCGTGTTTTCCGAAACACCACTCCCGTCACCTATGCGCTTTGCTGTCCTGCCTTGAGCAGCTGTATCGGCCTCGTTCAAGCTCTCATTTTGAGAGCTTGCCCCCTCTACGCTGCGCTTTTCTCGTTTTCCACCGTGAATTGCCCGCTCAGTCCGGTACAACAAGCCCCGAAAATAGCTCGTCTGAAAAGGGTTCATATTACGCCGAGCCATCTGCGTACGCAAAATCCACGCCACGACCTCTTCGCGCGAATCAAAGGCCATCTCGGCCACCGCAAACGGCAGCCCCAGCCGCGTCGCTATCTCATAGCGATTGTGCCCGTCAACCAGCACACCCTGCTCCCGCCACACCACCAACGCATCACGCACCCCATGCTCGACCAAACTCGCCTCAAGCGCAGCCTTCACACCCGCGTCGAGCAGCGGCAACAAGAGCCGAAACTCTTCATCAATAATGATTTCATCAGCGGTGATATCAGATGGGAAAACGGCAGCTGAGCCTTCACGAAGGTTAATAGGGGGAGTTTGTCCAGACATGGCACGACCTCACAATCTGTCAGAGGCGGCCCGCAGTATCGAGGCCTTCGATTATACTCTACCCAAAGGCACCCCTCGGTTGAGACGAGACGTCCACCGGCGCTGCCCCGCTAGCGGGATTGTTGCTGATCTGGACGCCCTCCTCCACATCATTGAGGTTATAAACCTGTTTATAAATGTTAAATATTGTTGACGTTGTTAACAATAGTGTGTATTCTTGAGCTACTACTAATTATTTCTAAAAGGAGAAGAATGTGAATGTACAAGTGAGCACCCGCGTTGATAGCGACATTCGGGATGCGGCTGTGCGTGCTGTAGAGGCTGATGGACTTGATCTCTCGACCGCGATTCGAATGTTTATTAAGCGCACAGCTGATTTGGGAACGCTACCCTTTAGTGTAGGTGTTGGAGAGAGCCTAGTTCCCAATGCTGGGCTTGCTGTTGCTGTCGCTGATGCAAAGTCTGGAACCAATATGACTGACGCGATGAGTATCGATGACGCCATGGGTCACTTGGAACGTCTATAGGTATGCGCTCTCTTAGTTTTCATAGAAAATTCGAGAAGAGGTTTGTAAATCTTAGCCCCGCGCAAAAGAAGCGGGTAAAGTCCACCTTGTTCGATTATGCTTCCGGAAAAAGGGTGGCAGCCATGAGGGTTCATGCGCTTGTTGGGGAATATGAGGGCCAGGTATCACTATCGGCAGGCGGCGATTTGAGAATCCACATTATCGACAATGGGGTAGATTCCACAATCGCAGTTGTGGCCGTCGGGACTCATTCACAGCTTTATGGATAGTTGCAGGGATGAATGCACTTCGAAAAGCAGTTAAGAGCCGGTGATGATTGGTCTTTGAACAATTATAATTGGTGATGCTGACTTTCATGCATTGTTGCTCGACAAGCCGTTGATTATGAGGATTTCTGATTTCCGTTCGCTGCATTGCAAGTAGCCGCTGTTTATGGCGATCTTACTAACGAAGGAGGGTTCTGATGGAAGAGCAGCTTATAGCGTCACCGATGATAAGCCCCTTTGCAGAGTTCTTGGTGTTAATACTAGTTGTCTTGATTATTGCGACCCCTGTTGTGATTACACTCTTGATTGCTCGTCATTTCTGGAAGAAGCATATCAAAGATAGGCTGAGCAAATAAGCAGAAAAGGGATTGCTCATATCTGGGCGCACTCCTCCACAGCTTATTGCTGGTAAATGACGGTGAATTCTTCGAAGACGACAGGTGTTGAGTCGCTGAAGTTAAAGCCGTAATGCACAGCTTCCCGTTCAAAGAAGCGGCGGTGGCCGTCAACCCAGGTTTGCAGATTGCTGTCTTCTCCTTCGAGGCGTGCCATGTCCCAGGTGACTTCGGTGAAGGGCAGCACGGTAACTTTGGTTGTGCGTATAACGCAACCAGGTTTGCCAGCAAAGCTGGTGACGATGCTGAGGTCACCAGCCTGAGGCAGGCGCTCGCCTTCTGCATCATAGGAAAGCTTGCAGCCACAAGTCGCCGTCTTAGTACCAGCTTGTATGAGCGCAAGTAGCTCGTCAGCTATTTCTTCATTGCCAAAGTATTCGCAGGTATAGTATTTCGTTTCAGGGGGCAGCCCGGCCTCTTCAAGGAATGCCTGCCAATATGATTCGACGCTTTCTTTGTTCATGGGAAGCTCCTTTGCCTCGACTAATGTGCAGAAATGCACTGGCGTGCCAATTGTTATTGGGCACGGGCGGCATTTTATAGTATCTAAGCGGCTGGTGTGAGCTCTTTGAAGCTGCTCTCATCCTAAAAGGGGCCGAAATAACGCGGAGTGCGTCCACAATAGGCAGTCCAGTCTGCTCCGTAGTGTTGCGACAGGAAGACTTCTTCACGCAGAACTTGGCGGTGCATCAGGAGCAGTATCGCGGTGTGGGCTACGATAATCACCGGCGAGGCGAAGACCAGGGTCAGTCCGATCAAAAAGAGTCCGAAGCAGACGTAGATAGGATTGCGACTGTAGGCAAACACACCCGTGGTTATCAGTTTGTTGGGATGTTGCTCGTCGATGCCAATGCGAAACGAGCGTCCAAAGCTTGAAAGGGACAGGTTCAGGCCAGCGACCGCGAGGGCACAACAAGCAAGTCCAATGATGGCAGTGGCAGTGACGGTCGTAGGGTCTGCGGCCGTTCCCCACAGGCGATGTATGAGTAGTGCGGGCGCTGGCAAGTGCAGGGTCTGAGCAACCAGTAAATAAATCAGAGTCGCCATAAAAGGAATGATGGCAAAGTCTGACTTGTCAGTCTTGCCAAAGGTGAAGGCGCTGGTACCCTTTGTCCGCAACAAGACAACGCGAATCAATACGCTACCCACAAGGGCAAGACTCAGGATCAGGGCGATCTTTTCTGCAAGCATAGTTCTGTCTCCTCGCATGTCGCGACCTATTGACAACCTCAATTGTAGCAAGAGACAGTTTTGGTTCATTTCGCTTGTGCTGGCTACGCCATCACTGCGCTGCATTCGCAAAGCTTGTGCAAGCACAGCTTTGGCTCATTTCGCTTGTGTTGATTTCATCATCACTGCGCTGCATTCGCAAAACTTGTGCAAGCACAGCTTTGGCTCATTTCGCTTGTGTTGCCGCCACGTTACCTGCCTGCTGCCTGGGCACCAGGGGGCACCGCGCGGGGGCGTGTTGGGACAATGCGCAGGTCGCGCCCATTAGCGCTTTTGAGGCCTGGACGCACTCCGAAAATTTAAATTAATTTCTTTGAAAATTTGCTTGCATCGCAACAGGCAAAGGGGTAGTCTTAATAACCCGCCTGAAAGCGAGGCGGCGAGGTTTTCTTCCACCTTTTGAAAGACTGAAAAAAGTTTTTTAAAAAAAGTTTAGAAAAGTTGTTGACAGCCCCCAAAGAAGTGCGTATAGTAGATTCTTGCGCCGAAAACGCAGCGGAGAAATCCAAAGCACCGGCGGGGAGGTCTCAACCGATATAAAGAGCACCTCAGTGAACCTTGAAAACTGGATACTATGAACTTACACAAGTCAAGTGTGAAACCCGTCAATCGAGAGGTACCTTAAAGTACAAACCGATGACGAAAAATTCCAGAAATCAAACATCATT
>Ga0131853_10008838_pt1 | contig 18366 bp, 8 predicted proteins | sample TergutLab28metaG_FD_92764 | JGI IMG/M metagenome (GOLD analysis project Ga0131853, IMG submission 92764) | Labiotermes labralis P1 segment gut microbial communities from Petit-Saut dam, French Guiana - Lab288 P1 (version 2) (version 2) | ecosystem: Host-associated > Arthropoda: Insects >... | reverse complement strand
CATGTATCCCTCCCGATGTAAATTTAGTAGTACAGCTTCAAGTTCTTGTATATGTGTTAAAAACGACTGCCACCGGGTGAAAACCCAATTGCAGTTAAATAAATATTATTATTATTATTATTAAGTAACAAGGTACAGCGTCAGCATCACAACCTACTGTGGGCCTTGGTCTACTTATGGCCGTACTAGAGAAAGGTGACTGATTAGCTTGAAGCTCCTGCCTCCTTACCCCTTCCAACCGAAAGAGCCACGTACACTCATTTGATGTACAGCTGGCTGCCACCACCGGATGTCGAGCCCATGTTCTCCGGTCGTGTAGCCCAAAGTCGTCACCGTACTGGCTGCGATATGTATTCTGTTTACTGTGTGAGTTCATGCAGATAGTACAGATAAATAACTGTGAATGCAAACAATAAATGTGAAGAAACTAGGCTGAAGGCTTGTATAGAATTCAAATAATTCCATCTCTAGTATGCACATTTACTGTTATTAGTTATTTGACCACAAAAGCGGGTTATAAAGGAGTTGAGTGGGGGGTGTAGGGTAGATCAGAATTTAATGTGTTGTGTCCGAGTTAGTTAAATGATGGTAATGTGATTGCTGTGTCTTCCGGTGTGCAAAAAACACACACACACACACACACAAACATGCACACACACACACACACACACACACACAAACATCTGACTTCTATTATGGAACTTCTGTTTAGAATCCTAGTCAGAACACTACTATTTTGACTGAAAATCTTCGAGTTTTTTCTGTCCCTCTACGTTCTGAACTTCCATTCGTCACATGAATCTTGCTTTGTTAAGCAGCTGATTTTTTGTCTTTTTCTTTTGACCTTTTCTATGTGAGTAGATTGTAGGTGATACAGTGTAACATGGTGCTTTGTGTGTTACTTGTAGGTGATACAGTGTAACACAGTGCTTTGTGTGTTAATTGTAGGTGATACAGTGTAACATAGTGTTTTGTATGTTACTTGTAGGTGATACAGTGTAACACAGTGCTTCGTGTGTTACTTGTAGGTGATACAGTGTAACATAGTGCTTTGTGTGTTACTTGTAGGTGATACAGTGTAACACAGTGCTTTGTGTGTTACTTGTAGGTGATACAGTGTAACACAGTGCTTTGTGTGTTACTTGTAGGTGATTTAGCGTAACATAGTGCTTTGTGTGTTACTTGTAGGTGATACAATGTAACACAGTGCTTCGTGTGTTACTTGTAGGTGATAGAGTGTAACACAGTGCTTTGTGTGTTACTTGTAGGTGATACAGTGTAACATAGTGCTTTGTGTGTTACTTGTAGGTGATACAGTGTAACACAGTGCTTTGTGTGTTACTTGTAGGTGATACGTGTAACACAGTGCTTTGTGTGTTACTTGTAGGTGATTTAGCGTAACATAGTGCTTTGTGTGTTACTTGTAGGTGATACAATGTAACATAGTGCTTCGTGTGTTACTTGTAGGTGATAGAGTGTAACATAGTGTTTTGTGTGTTACTTAAGATATGGAGGGAATTTTTTTGACATTATTGCTGTTCGTTGTCTGATGTTCTCGCAGTGTTTGTATTTGGGAAAGCCTTGCTTCAATATTGCTCAGCTATACAGCTAATGTGGCCAGATGAATCTTGGATTTTTCCATTTGAAATGGTACCTTTTAATACAGTACCATGAGACCTTAATGCTGTCAATTCACCGTTTAGAGCCTTTCTACAGTTTGTCTTTCACAGTAACTTAACATATGAAGTTGGTGTAACTTAACGAAATGGTGAGCAGATCGACAGTCCAGTTGGCAGCGTCACAGTTTGTTTTAAAGGAATATGGAAATTCGAAGATATTACTTCGGTATAGGTCGTTGTTACCGGTGAGTAGTCTGCTGCAGGTTTAGGGAAGTGTGTACTGTATTCCAGTCTTGCATAAATTGGAAATAAATAGAACACATTTTTATAATGAACAGTTTATCTAACACTAAATGGAAGTTTCTAGGACCGCGCAAACCGGTTCAGCTAAGAAATTAGATAGTCGTTACCAGAGAGCCAGGTGACGTGGGAGTTACCTGTTGAATATCCGACATTCACATGTTGCTAAAGGTAGTTGTAGAAATCGCGACGAGCACTAAAACGAATTGTGACCTTACTACGTAATATTTTCTCAACACACGCGTCAAGTGTTGAAGGGAGCATTCTTGCTTCATGATCTGGAGATCCCGGGTTAAAATCATGGCCCTTGCACCACCTATCCTGTCTCAGGTTTGTCCCACTTTTTCTCAGTCCTTCCACGCATATGTCGCGATAGTGTGCCAAGCTATACCACTATCATACCCTTGCACATCCCTTCCACTGCATCACCAGTCAAGCCACCAAGGACGCTATGCAGCCCACTTGGTGTTCTGAGCAACAGAACAGCCTGGACACATCAGCTCGCACCGTTTTATGCACAGTGCTGTATGGGCAAGGTCAGACTTATCCATATAATAGCCCGTAACACTGTGTGTTTCTTTCATTGACCACTGATTCATATTGCCTATTACAAGTCAAGAAAGAGAGGTCAGGTGGGGGTGGGGGGAATTCATAACACAATGATAATCCTCTCCTAATGCGATTTGACTGATTCTGTACAATTCGACATTCCGCGTCATTTAGCTGTACTTACAGTCTGTCTGTCTTTCTCTTACGTTAAGTACAATGCAGTGTTCTATAATTTAGAATTTAGACGTTATCTGTAAGAAAGAGAAGGAACGGGTAGATGCAGAAATTATGATCATTTCTAGTATACAAAGATGGCGGAAGTAAGAGCAGAATGCCTTGTCACAGAAATTACGGGTAATTTCGGCTGTGGTTTTACATCCATTTACTAGCCCAATTTTTTTCTTCGTTCTCGATTCTTCCCTTTTGTTACCTATGCTTGTTTTTTTATCAAGTGAGGGAAAGAAGAGGGCGGTAAAGTAAGGAACAGCTAGCCGTTTCTCACACTCCGGGTCACCGTAACGAAGCCCAAAACAAATGCCGTCATATTTGTCTCTTTCAAGTGTATTTTATAGCATCTTCGATAATATCTGGCCGCTTATTTTCTTTCCTTTTGTAGTGAGGGATAACATCATGAGAGACGCAATAAAGCAAACCGTTAATTATGTTACCAAGATCGTTCCCAGCCTGGTGTTCTTACAGCAAAATGAAATAAACCCACAAAGAAACAATCATGATTTATACGGCATGTTTTGGAAGAAAAGCTAAAGATGTCCGGACATCGATTGACAGCCACTGATGTGATGTAGCCGTTAGATCAGCACGTGGGAAGCCAAATGCCTGAATTAACTGATTTGCGTCGTGTGATGCCACGTGTATCATAGAGGCACACATGGCCGTATCAGATAATTGGTTATCGTAAAATATTCGATCTGACAGTCACATTAGTGTTAATAAATAACTGCATGTAGCAGAGTCAGTCTAGAGAACCTGTATTTCTCGGAATTTCATAGACACCGAAGGTTTATTACCGTGTTCACACCAGCTGGCCACTTGTTCCTAACGTCAGCCACACCACTCTGCTCCACGCCCCCAACATCGCATTGCTTGAAGATCCGTTTGAATATTATCTTCCCATTGACACTTGGGACATTGATGTTACTGTGTACTGTATACTGTGTACTGTGTAATGTACACTGTATACTGTTTACTGTGTACTGTGCACTGTGTACTGTATACTGTGTAATGTGTACTGTGTATTGTATACTGTGTAATGTATACTGTGTACTGTTTACTGTGTACTGTATACTGTGTAATGTGTACTGTGTATTGTGTACTGTGTAATGTATACTGTGTACTGTTTACTGTGTACTGTAAACTGTGTACTGTATACTGTGTACTATGTACTGTGTATTGTGTACTGTATACTGTGTACTGTACGAGTATAGTGTGTATTGTGTGCTGTGTACTGTGTGCTGTGTACTGTATACTGTGTACTGTGTACTATGCCATATGCGAGATTTAGCATTCTCACAGAGGTGTTGCTCAAGTTGCAAGTCTTGTGGTATGTGACGCCATGTCTTTGGGTGAGTAGTTCCCGACGTTTCGAATTATTGTAGTGCCTTTTTCTTGAGGGTCAGGTAGTTCAAGTGAAAGATTCTTTTTGTCTCTGAAGATGAAGGCAGTTTGATCTTTCGAAACGTCGGAACTACTCACACAACGTGACATCACATATTGTAGTGTACGGCATGCCTGTCTGCAGTGAGTCCACAAGTGACTGTACTACAACAGAAGGCTAAATGTGAGCATAGCGTTGTCGCCATCCTTTATTCACAAATGTCAAAGAAAATTACTGAGACTCGCATGATTTTCGAAATATCAGTATACTCAGTTAGTGACACAGTGTTTTTGCCACATGAGAAGTTACATGGTCTGGCGTTGTTGTGTTGTTCATAGGAGACAGAGCATTCAGAGGCGGAATGGTTGTTTGTGGTAGGTCAGTTAGACTCATGGCGAGTGTCATGTTACTTCATCACTTGGGTCGATGTTATTAAGCTGACTGTACGTGTTAATTGCCGGTCCCAGTGGCCGCGCGGGCTAAGGCGTAGGTCTGCGGCCGCTCGCCTGCTGAGATCGTGAGTTCGAATCCCACGTGGAGCATGGATGTTTGTCTGTTGTGAGTGTTGTGTGTTGTCAGTTAGAGGTCTCTACGACGAACTGATCACTCGTCCAGAGGAGTCCTACCGACTGTGATGTGTCGCTGTGTGTGATCTAGAAACCTCAAGAATTAGGAGGCCATGGCCCGCGTTGGGCCGCAATGCCACAGAAAAAAAAGTGTTAATTGCAACTCCATAAACCTGTCTCTCCACACAAAATGTGGGATTTCCTTTAATAATATTCGCGTAAGTCTCCTATGAGATTGGGCGAATTGACTTTTGTTATTAGTTTCTATAGTTATGTTGTGTTTCTAGAGCCCTGCGGCCATCCATTGCTGGTATTGCATCAGAAGTATGTGAATATGTTGAATAATCCTTGATTACTTTAGTTGCGGCCACATTTCGATTAATGGAAACAAACTTTCAGACATAAGAAAATTCGGTTAATCTTAATGCAGACAGTAAAAAAAAAAAGGTAAAGGGTAAAGGTAAAAGTAAAGGTAAAAGGTAAAGGTAAAGTGATCCCGTTACAGGCCCGGTGTGGTCCAGAGAGTGGGTAGAGGTATAGCTTTACTGTTCCATGACCGCGGCACTAGAAGGGGTGAGGGGTCAGCAGCACGACCCGGCCGCACTTTACCCCCGAGAAAGACCTGGTATTCATTGTACAGGAGGCTGCGTGGGCCCCAGGGCCGGTCTGGACGGGCGGAAAATCTCTTCCCCACCGGGATTCGAATCCGGACCGTCCAGCCCGTAGTCAGTCGCTATACCAACTGAGCTACCCGGCCCACTAATGTAGACAGTAATCACAAAAAATGGGAAGAGAAACTGTACTTGTTTCATTTCCTCCAAAACCTGTACTGTGCCATGATGACATTCTGCCGTTTATTGCAGATGAACTTACCGGAATTCCATTGGCTGGTTTCATAATTTGGGATGAAAGAAGGGAGAAAACGTGTGACCTACAACTTGCTTGTTTTCACTCAAAATTACAAGCTCCAGTTACCTGTCAACCATTCCAAGTGCCATACAGAGGTCACTTTCCACATTCACCTGCGCTGTAACGTAGGCCTGCAAGTGGATAAATATGGCAGTGTATGAACAGCCATGAAACGCACTGCGCGTCGCGTATGAAATTACCAGTTTCAGTCGCCCAAGCTATTGTCCTCCACTATACAAGATTATCCGCGCTTTCCATAACATAAAAATATCGAATGAACCTAATTATAAATTATCCGTGACGTTTTAACCTCCAGAGAGTACAATATTACACGACATCAAGAATTAAGCACGGTTCATTTCTCTGTGGGACAGAAGACGTGTGGACAAATTGCCTTGTGTAGGGAAACTCGCGTTTTGAACTGCACGTGGAGGGCAGGTGTGTTTGTGAGTCTGATCCGGAAAATATAGCGAGGTTGTCCGTGTGCACACCGTGCAGACTTACGCGGGAAGTAGAGGTATGACTCCACGCATTCTTAGCCTAGGCGGCTTTACCACGGGAAGGAACCCCACTACCCAGTGAATATGAGACTGGTCGGGGCTCAGAACCAGTTCTGGCACTTTGCAGGAGAGGCAAATCTCTTGCTACTGCCAGAAATCCAAGACCTGATTGTACAGCTCATTGCCCACTCGGTAAACCGTAGCAAAGTTATTATTGAACTATGTCCATAAGGAAGTAATAATATGATTTGGTAAAGAACAGATCGAATGTAATGTAATGTAATGTAATGTAATGTAATGTAATGTAATGCGATGTAATGTAAAGTAATGCGATGTAATGTAATGTATTGTGATGTAATGTAATGTAATGCGATGTAATGTAATGTAGTGTAATATAATGTAATGCGACGTAATGCAATGTATTGTGATGTAATGTAATGTAATGTAATGTAGTGTAATGTAATGCAATGCTATGTAATGTAATGTAGTGTAATATAATGTAATATAATGCGATGTAATGTAAGGTAATGCGATATAATGTAATGTATTGTGATGTAATGTAATGCGATGTAATGTGATGTCGTGTAATGTAATGTAATGTAATGCGATGTAATGTAACGTAATGCGATGTAATGTAATGTAATGTATTGTGATGTAATGTAATGCAATGAAATGTAATGCGATGTAATGTGATGTAGTGTAATGTAATGCGATGTAATGTAATGTGATGTATTGTGATGTAATGTAATGCAATGTAATGTAATGCGATGTAATGTGATGTCGTGTAATGTAATGTAAAATAATGCGATGTAATGTAACGTAATGCGATGTAATGTAATGCAATGAAAGGTAATGCGATGTAATGTAATGTAGTGTAATATAATGTAATATAATGCGATGTAATGTAAGGTAATGCGATATAATGTAATGTATTGTGATGTAATGTAATGCAATGTAATGTAATGTAATGCGATGTAATGTGATGTCGTGTAATGTAATGTAACGTAATGCGATGTAATGTAATGTAATGTATTGTGATGTAATGTAATGCAATGTAATGTAATGCGATGTAATGTGATGTCGTGTAATGTAATGTAATGCGATGTAATGTAACGTAATGCGATGTAATGTAATGTAATGTATTGTGATGTAATGTAATGCAATGAAATGTAATGCGATGTAATGTTATGTAGTGTAATGTAATGCGATGTAATGTAATGTAATACGATGTAATGTAATGTAATCTTATGCATCTAAGGCACAGCTTGCCTGTAATGTATGGTTCTTGTACAAGAACGTCAAATACACGCGTCTTTACAATTAATTGAATCTAGAACCGGGGAATATGACGAAATAAGAAACCATTTCAGGTAAAGACAGCCGTAGTCACAGATTAATAACGTTAAAGAACAATTCGCCTTTGGCCACACTCCTGGCATTTTCCTTCACACTACACCTGTATGTGTACTATACATATGTAAAGCGCACATGCAGTCTCCACGTATGTGTGTGTTTAAGTGTTGAGACGGTAAGAGAGATAATTCTAAACTGAGTTGTGGCGAAGTTCCAGAGGCATTAATTTTTATTTGACTTTGTCACGGTTTCGCTGGTTTATTGGCTCTCTGCTGGCGTGAGCGGGTGGACCGACGGTGTGCTGTGATTTGGTGTGACAGTCTGAGGCGAGACACATCAGTAGGACTGTCTTTATAGGCCAACCTACTTATTAGCGTGTAATAGATTTTCTGTTTTTGTGTTCAGTTTTTGTTTCCCCGATTAAAAGACATCATCACAAGCCATGACCCTACGTGTTATATTGTCTTGGATATTAGTGGCAAAAAGGAAACAATAGAGACAATAGAGACGCATACAAAGGGAATGGAAATACTCGAAGAGAAACTTTCGAAACTTTTTCAATTTCAGTACGTATTACTTTGCCTTATGTAAACATAGGGGAGCCGGGGTAGCTCAGTCAAAGTTAGAATAATCTACGGGCAGGGCAACCAGGAAACCGTGGTTCGGTTTCCGGCAGAAGCGAGAGATTTTTTCTGCTTTCAAAAGCGTTCAGACCAAATCTAACCTTCTGTTTTTTGGGCACCGGAATTAAAGTGACCGTAGCATAAAGATGGCCACTACCTTGATCTAGTGCAGAGTGTAAGAATGAGTGTCACTGTAGCTCCATTTATGGCACTTACCTACAGGAACAGCTTGGCCTTTTAGGTTGAAGTCGGTGAGGTCAGGTTCTTGGCTTACTTGTGTTGATACAAATGTGACATGTCAAAGGAGAAGTCGTTGCGTTGTCTTCGCCACATTTGGGGATTCTATAACAAAGAGATTACTCAGGCGGAGTGAAGAACGGCATTCCTTGCAGTTACCGCCTTGAGAGAGAGCCACTGCGAAATTGCAAGATTCCGATGTTTTATGGTTAGTGGGTTTCCACACTATCCTGTCCCCCCCCCCCCAACTTCTGGACTCAGAGGGGTAGCTGTTGACAATATTGTTGTCAAGGACCTCAGTGGGATATTAACAGTTCCAGAGAGTGTTCAAAGCTGATACAGGTAAACGTACAAAGTAATTCAATTATTATTCCAACCACTGCACATATATAAAATTTATAAAATTTACACATTAAAACATTAAACATTAGTGTGTAAATTGTGTAAAAAATTTTATAAATTTTATGTATATGCAGTGGTTGGTGTAATAATTGAGTAACTCGACAACATACACGGTGTAACAATGAAAATAAGTAAAAAGGCAAATTTCACTCTATAACAGGCCACGAAGGCAAAGAGGTTGAGTAGATGTATAGCTCCACTCTTTCTTTAACCTCGATGCTAAGTGGGGATGGGTGGTCAACGTCACGCCCCGGCCGCTTTACCCCCGGGAAAGACCCGGTACCCGTTTTATAGGAGGCTGGGTGGGCCCCAGGGCCGGGCTGGATGGGTGCGGAAAATCTCTCTTTCAGAACTGGTACGCTTTTAAAATAACAGCTGGGATATCTCGGTCAATATAGTGACTAGGCTGCGAGATGGACGCACGAGGATTCGCGGTTTGACTTCCGGAAGAAGCGGGAGGTTTATTTCTCCGACGCATCCAGATCGACTCTGGGGACAACACAGCTTCCTTTTTCGGTGGGCATCAGATACTCCTTCCCAGGGAATAAATCGGCTCAGAAGTGAAGCTGGTCACTCACTGTTTATCGTACCGATGTTAGGAATTAAAGGAGCCATACCTCCAATTATCCAATGTAGTTGAAAGAGAGAGATGTACTGTACCTTACGCTGTAAAAATAATCTAAATTTGTTCTTTGGTACCAAGGTAGGAATCATTCTTTCGAATTAGTACATAGCACTACAAAATATATCTTTTTATAGCTGGCGTGCCCTATAGATAATAGTCTATTGATATGAGACTTCAGAGATGGCTATTATTGTAGACCGCAATGGCTTTCACATCAACGAAACAATAGACGATCGAGATACGCTTTTACAGATGTGCCAGGTTATGCATAGAGAATGAGAGTGGTCATTTTTGTGCGTATTGCACATTCATCAGCAAAATGGTTATGCAACTGTTTGTTCGAATCTTTTTTCATCTAACATTCTGAACACAGACATTTAACTCATGAATATCGGGCACGTGTTTATGGGCTTACAGCAGTTCTGACGAATTTCCACTGAAGAAAGCTAATGTGGTTAAAATGTGCAGCTGTGAATCTTCTCGTATGTAAACCTATATAACGTGTGGAGCCGTGAATCACCTTGTATGTAGGCCTATATAATATGTAGAGCCGTGAATCACTTTGTATGTAGGCCTATATAACATGTAGAGCCGTGAATCACCCTGTATGTAGGCCTATATAACATGTGGAGCTGTGAATAACTTTGTATGTAGATCTATAATACATATGGAGCCGTGAATCACCTTGTATGTAGGCCTATAATACATGTGGAGCTGTGAATCACCTTGTATGTAGGCCTGTAATATATTCGGAGCTGTGAATCACCTTGTATGTAGGACTATAATACACGTGGAGCTGTGAATCACCTTGTTTGTAGGCCTATATAAGGTGTGGAGGTGTTAATCACCTTGTGTGTAGGCCTATACAACATTTGGAGCTGTGAATCACCTTGTATGTAGGCCTATAATACATGTGGATCTGTAAATTACCTTGTATGTAGGCCTATAATACATGTGGAGCTGTGAATCACCTTGTATGTAGGCCTATAATACATGTGGATCTGTAAATCACCTTTTATGTAGGCCTATAATACATGTGGAGCTGTGAATCACCTTTTATGTAGGCCTATATAACATGTGGAGCTGTGAATCACCTTGTATGTAGGCCTATAATACACGTGGGGCTGTGAATCACCTTGTATATAAAGCACTGTGAGATGACTACCTGGGATGAAGCCTGTGTTTCAGATACTGAGCACAATGTTATGTGTTCCGTGCTGTAAAGTGTACTGTTGTTATGCTTTGTAATTTAAATCCTAAAACTTGTTTCTTTAAAGCGAGAATAAAGATGAAATTTGTTCTGTGTGCGTGTAAATAACTTTGGCACTGTTTTGCACAATTTATGCAAGTTACTTTTAGTCGCATAGCTTGGCTGATATTTTTAATGGGATGGGAAATGCACGATAACACGTTGACTGCACGTGTCTCTAGGACGAACTCGTAACAAAACACTTTTATTGACCGTTAGTTTCCGCCGTGTGTGATAAAGAGAGCTTTGCTTTCACGACTGAAGGACTTTACGAGCTTCTTGTTTTCGGTGTGAAACAGAAATTTAATGGAGAAACTGCTGCACTAAGTTGTCAATAAGCAGCGAATATTTTTTACAAAGAACATTACTTCTGTTTATGTACACTTTTAAACGCCGATGTGGCCCCACACTTCACTGCCTATTTGTGACGGTACATCGACGGAGGTGACCATTCGAATTTCAGTATAACAGAGAACTTCTGCAGCCAGACTTTGTTAGACGCTAAGTGAGGGTGGTGCATATCAGGGAGCGCCATATTGAGGTGTCACTGTGCTGCCTGCCCAGCCACTGAACTTTCTTTCCTTTGATGAAGTTAAACTGCGTCTTGCAGCTCGCATTTTAATTACGTAGATTTTCTGTGCAGCACAGCGGTACAAATATCTCAGAAGAGTCAAGTCCAAATATTCACATTTGCCTGTTTTTCTACCATATTTGACAAAAACCTGAAGAGTTTAACTGTCTTTAGTGCTAGTTCTGTTTTGTGTCACACTCCCGGTTCTAATCTCGGCCGGTATATCGTCCAAACTGGCTGAGGTTTTTACTCAATTTATCAGGGTAAGAGTGTCGTTAAGTAGGCCACGACCGCTTCCTCTCACACCGTTTCTCCTGTCATTCCTCTCTGTATAGTCGCAGTTAACGACCGAGTTGCTAAATACAGTCTGTATCAGTAAACAGAATATTCCGTAACTGGCCTATTGAAAGTCGCATAATCACAACTGCAGTATCATTTTACACAACTGTACGAAGTAATACAATATAACAGGCCGACTGGCCGTTTTTCGTCAAGTATTGGCGACAAGACCAAATATTGTATTCTTATAGACTTCGGTAGAGAAATTCTGTACATGCCGTTATCCAGCAAGACTGAGTTTCATGAAAATTGGTAAAGTGACAGTTACACTGTCCTGCAGGGCGTAAATGAATTTCTACCTGAAATTTCCGTATTTTTTCTTGTGTTGTAACAGCCATTCTCAGGCCTAGACTGCCTCATATCCGACATTTCGAGATTACACACACTCAGTTAGACACAACACATTCGATAGGACTCCTCTCGACAGGCCGACGCAGAGGTAACTACCTGACCACATAGAACACTCACAAGAGAAAGACACCCATGTCCCCGGCCGGATTCGAACCCGCAATTCCAGAAAGCGAGAGGTCGCAGGCCTATGCCTTAGACCGCGCGGACACTGGGACCTACGCTTGCCATATATCTTAACGAATTTTGATGAAATTTGGTATGTAAGTTCTTCACGTAATGCCACTAACCACTTGTGAGTGTTGTGAAAATCCGTATAGTGGAAGGCGTACTTTACTTGAGGGCGAAAAAACCATTTTTCTTCTTTTATGTTGTGCAGTTTTCGTTCGATTTGGATGACATTTCGGTACAGGAAATGTCCGCAGAATTTACTGAATGTGGGTTTAGCAAAAATCGACTCGAAGAAAGCCATACTGTACTTAAGGGCTTGAGTGAATATAAGAGGGTCAGTCAAATGAAAACCTTAAATACTTTTCGTTTCTTATCACGGACGTTATGGTGTGCTGATCCATGACTCATATCCAGATGTGCGGCTATTTCATTCACTGTTACGCGGCGATTTTCCTTCAAGATGGCTTCAACTGCTGCAACAGCCTCTGGTGTCACTACTTGGTGTGCCTGACCAGGTCGAGGAGAGTCTGTTACAGAACTAAAGCCTTTCATGAACTTCATAGTCCACTCCTACACTTGCTGTAGTGGCAGACATGCATCACCATAATGAACGTTCATTCGTCGATGAATTTCGATGGGTTTCACCCCTTCACCATAAAAAAACGGATGACAGAATGCTGTTCTTTTTTGGTGCACGTTGCAAGCGGGGCCGCCAACTTTACACTACTACTGCGCCGTCGTGTTGCATTCTTGCATCGTACTGCCACCTGTCGGCCACTCTTCAAACCATAAATATCACTGCTGTCAACTTACAAGACAATCAGCTGTGTTTCGAATTTTTATCGCACTTTTAAGGTTTTCATTTGACTCTCCCGCGTACGTCTGTACTTTGAAGATACGCTTTTGGATTTGTGTGATTTTGTGTTGAGAGTCAGCGAGTTTCATGAAAATCGGCACGAAAGTGTCCGGATTTTTCTCACAACGAAAATGAAATTACTTTCACGTGTGTACCGTTGAACCGCATGACATTTTGAAAATCTGTACCGCCATGGTAGTGCCTCTGTTCTGCGTCACAGCGTGCACGATTTACGCTGATGTCGACTTCTCTCGCCATTCCGTTTCTCGTCGACCGTTGCAAATCGGCACGTCAGGGCAGGCAGGGGTCGCTTCGCCTAGCAGCTGTGTTTGATATGCGGCGTAGCCCGTCACTTACTGACATTTCTATATGGATATGTGCAAGTGTTTCAGACTTATTTCTTGCTATTATATCAGGCGTATTGTTCCAGGTAGGCCTGTCCGTGGATACCTTTTGTGCAATAACAGCTCGGTTCCTCCCATGCTCGGTGCCATATGACCCGAATCAAATAGCTGGATGTGTTGTGTCGAGAGAGATCGCTTATGGATAACCACTGGAATCGTGACATCGTAGGTGTGTCTTCTTTTATATCAGACGACCCCTGCAGCTCCTCCCTGTTCATCCTCGTTGTAACGCCGCCCGAACTTCCTGGTGTTGCGTCTCCATCATGAGTCTTTTTTCACGCCCGCTCTATGTCCACTGTCTTCAGCTGCCCAGTGACAAATGCGGGTCGGGAGGGAGGCTGACAGGCTTTATCATGCATTATGAATACCCTACAACAGCAAGGTGTAACATTACACTGTCCGCCCAACGACTGCCCTAGCACTAGCTTTTGCGTGTTACTTTCACGGGACATTACCGTCAGTGCTCTGCTTAACCTGCTTCTACTTCCGTTATTGCGCCTTTTTAAATTTGTTTATTTAACGATGCTGGTTATTGCTTGTAGTTCCTATTGCGCTGGGGACGGATGAAAGAGCACCGATCAGTAGTGGAGTGGGAACAACCGAAGGATTTAGAGAAACACTTATCCCATTTCCTCTCTGTTCACCGTGAAATCGAGACGTTGATATTTGTCTTGTATGCGAGCTGTGTGTTTGTTAATTGTGTTGACTTAAGCAAGAACGTTACGTCATACCGGGGTGCTGATAAGTCCTTAGCTCGACCAGGAAGGAAACAAGCTCGGAAGCATGTCAGGGACTCGCGCGATTTCAACAACATCGAGACGCGAGCTGCCATCAAGTTTTTTTTCCTGCAAGGCAAGGCGCCGAAGGAAATTCACGCCATACTGACATAAATATTAGCTTGTTTCCTTCCTGGTCGGGCTAAAGACTTATCAGCACCACTGTATAGAAATTGGTTTTGTACAGTAAATTTTCCGCATCATATTACTGCACGATCTGTGTTACTGAATTAAATATATGTTTACTGCAAAATATTTGGAAGTGTTTAGATAAAAACGACCGACTGCCGAAAGCTAATGTTAATTATGTTCACATTCGTAATGACAACAAAATACCACTGACAGCCCATTACAGATCAACTGTTATCGTCCTTGACAAGAAGCCTTTTGTTGAGAAATTGTGCAAAACTGGTGCACAAATTGGCTAAAAAGTATTTATGGCACGATTACTTGATGGGATACTTTGCACATAAAACTAACAATATTCATTTGAACTAACGTCTTGCTAATATTTAAAGTTATACATGCTGGTAGCGCCAGTCCCAGTGGCCGCGCAGGCTAAGGCGTAGGTCTACGGCCGCTCGCCTGTTGAGATCATGGGTTCAAATCCCACCGGGGGCATGGATGTCTGTCTGTTGTGAGTGTTGTGTGTCGTGAGGTAGAGGTCTCTGCGACGGTCCGATCACTCGTCCAGAGGAGTCCTACCGACTGTGATGCGTCGTTGTGTGTGATCTAGAAACCTCAAGAATGAGGAGGCCATGGTCCGCGTTGGGCCGCAGCGCCAGGGGGGGGGGGACGTGCTGGGAGTGGGCAATGCCATACTTGTTACATACTAAACTTCATTTCCATTGTCGTGTTAAACTCATAACTCCCAGACGATGTGATACAAACCGTTTTCCTTCTGTAAACCGACTCACAGTACTATGTCTTCCTCTGTTGCAACCACAACTGCAGTTCGCTTCTTTCGGTTGAAATTAACTGACACCGACGGATTCGAATGAAATGGAGAACCTACCAAACTTTTTTAATTTAATGAAACAGCTGTTGCCAATTCATTGGTATTAATAATTAATACTGAATTGATTAGAATTCAGAACACTGCATTCCACACATCTCGATGTTTCACTACTTAGTTATGTCTTCGAGACTAAAATTAATTGTCCTTCCATTATGGACACTTCAATTTCCTGACGTCTGCAAAGCAAAGTGTGTATGTTACACTGTCACAAGAGTTAGGGTGGGGCTGTCCTTCTTCTGGGATGTTATAAGCAGTAAGTTGCTAGTTGGTTACTGACGTTTCGGGACAACCTATCAGTCAAGCAGTCGAACTGCGTGACCCTTCAAGATGGGACAGATAGGTTGTTCTGGAAAATCTGTAACTAACACCAATCTGCCCTGCGCAACATTCCAGAAGAACCTAGACTAAGCACACAGCGGCGGAAGCCTAAAATCTCGCATTATGGTATCTTTTGTTGAAGTGTGTTTTCCATTGCTGCCAGTGGCACACTGGTATTTGCTTTCTTGTGCTAAGAACACTGTGTGCCTTGAATTCCCTTTTTGCGTTTTGGAAAATGTTCAGTTTTCCCTTTTTTTTTTTACTTTAGTTTCCTGTTTATTTTGGTAATTCGCTTTACAAAAACAAAAACAACAACAGTGACAACAACAACAACAACATTCGAATTTTGATGTATTGCTGACCTCAGTATAATCTTGGTAATTAACCAACTTAATGCACAAATTCTTGTTTTATCATCATCATCATCATCATCATATATATCTGTCATGGAGTTGGGCCACTTGTTGACCCGTTCCGTTTTCAGGTATCCAGAAGTCTCTTCAAAGGTCTAACATGATTCCTTCTGCCAGTTGTGGAGTAGTGTTTCATTACCCTGGGTAATCTATTTCGAGGCATTCTGTTTACATGTTGTATTGTATTCAGCTTCTCTTGTATTCCAGTAATTTGTCCAAAATATAAGGGGTAGTGATGCGTAAGGCTGTAGCCTATCCTACACAACAGTCATCCTCAAATTCTCGTGGTATACCCTGTTCTTACAAACCAGGAAATGACGACCGAGTCATAGCGGTATAACTTTTTCACCAGGAATGGAGGAAATTCCATCCTTAAACATTCCAGTCCAGAGGCTAAAGGTAGCAATCCGACCACTGGACTTGGCTCTTCTCTGGCCCTGTAACCCATGCAGGGGAAATTTTAAACACTGGCAAGTCTCATGGAAAGAAGCCGGACAGAAGAAGAAAAATTCTTGTTTTATAATAAGATGTTTCAACCTCCTGATGATGAGCACATAGTGCTTGATACATGTAGAGGCATATAATAAATCTTACTATAAAACAAGATTTTTGTGCATTAAGTTGCTTAATTACCAAGAACAACATTCGAGAAGAATTGTCAGATGGTAAAAATGCGTTGCACAGTGTGTGGTGGCACATGTAGAGTATTGTATCAGCAGTGGGAACTGAATGTGTAGAATGCCGTTTGGTTGCTGGGTGGGCGGTTCCAGACGTTTCAAAGACACGACGTTTCGAAGAAACGTCGTGAACCACCGACCCAACGACAGCGTCGAAGATCTGAATTTTCATTTAAAAACCTGTGATCACCTGAAATGTTCTTCATCTTCCTCTTGCTGCACACATTTGAAGTGCCATTCAGTTATTACTCACCTTGTTGTACTGCAGCACATTCGCACACAAATTACGGGTCACTATTTTTTATCGCCGTATAAACGACTGTAACGAGTGTGTGCGTGCGTGCGCACTGAAGCGACGGGGCTGACATTCCTTGAGTCGCCTGAACACGCGCGAGCGGTCTATTTGCGCCGTCACTTAGCGAGCATCATCCATTACGAACAGCGCCAAGTCCATCTGTCAGTCAAAGACGCGGACCCACCTGTGTGCACACAGTGGTTCCGTGCCGTTACCACACGTCTGCTCTTCCGTCATTAGCATTTTATAATTGAATGAGACGTACCGTCACTGGCCCTAAACGGAGGCGACTTAGTCCAATCTGCCGATCGTCACGGTGCAGTGATTTGGGCTTTCTGTGTCTTACCGAGGCGCTGCCGGGTGGAGACACACCCTGAGCTAGGCTGTTTGCTTTCTGAATTACGCACACAGCGATTTGTTGCAACCTGCACAATTCGTCAAACAGATATTCCCGCATTACTACACAGTCGGGTTACAAACACACACCATCTGTCAAAATGTTGTGTCCACAAAGTAAACTCTCTTCCTATATTTTCGTAAAAACCTAACCGTTTAAATTTATTGTCTGTCAATGATCTGTCGGCTTTTTTTTTCCTGTCCTTTGTACAATTGTGTATCGGTGGGTTACGACGACTTGCTACATCTCGAGCGACATGTTACAATGATGTGACACACTTACTGTTACTAGCACTTACTGAAACGTTTCCCACTGTCAATATTTAGCATCACACATAATTTAGGGAACTGTCTGTTTTAGTTGTTCGTTTGAATAAAGAAGGAAACACTTCCCGAAAAGTTGTGCGGTGTTACATAGTGTCAGTGTTTGCCGTCTGTGTCTTACCGAGGCACTACCTGGAGGAGAAAGATCCTCTTAGGTAAACTCTTTGATTTCGTGTCCTCAGTTTCTGTAGACCAGTCACGTGGTACCTCCCTGAACAGGTCACTGCGATTATTTGCATGTCCTTTTCGTTTCTTTGTGCACGTTCTTAATTCCACCCAACTACATGTAAAGCGAAACAAGCTTACATTATTTCTTAAAAGTAGCGACCTCGAAATTGCCGAAGTTGTCAGTTAACCTGCAATACTAACTTCGTACCTGCATGTAGAGTTGGTCTGTAGTGTTCTTATTTGTCAGTGGGAACGAGCAGCTCCGTAACGGTTCAGTATCAGACACTTTTACAAACACTTTCCACTAGACTAACTATAGTGCAGTGTATGTATTTGTCTAACACAAATTTATTTGATGTTAGATATATATCCAGTATTTACTACATAAGGTACAACTATATGTTTCGGCGCTTGACTATGGCTATCTTCAGGTTGTACATGAAATACTTAGTAAGGAGTTATACGAGACTTATTTTGGGCTGTATACAGTTGGGAGGTGGGAGGAGAGGTGGGCACGAGATCTCGCATGTGTCATGGAGGTTGGGAGGTGTAGGTACATGGGGGGACTCTGCTATTGTATGTATGTCTAAGTTAATATTGTTAGGTCTATGGTATCATATTGTGTGTGTTGTAGAATGATATGTGCATATATATATACTTATCTTATGCATATACAGTGTGCAATATCACACCAAATGTGGTTTCTGCTATTATATATTATGTCTAAGTTAATATAGTTAGGTCT
>Ga0131853_10008836_pt1 | contig 18367 bp, 12 predicted proteins | sample TergutLab28metaG_FD_92764 | JGI IMG/M metagenome (GOLD analysis project Ga0131853, IMG submission 92764) | Labiotermes labralis P1 segment gut microbial communities from Petit-Saut dam, French Guiana - Lab288 P1 (version 2) (version 2) | ecosystem: Host-associated > Arthropoda: Insects >... | reverse complement strand
TATATATATATATGTATGTATGTAGGTTATTCGGAAAGTAAGTACCGTCAGCGCATATCTCTCGCGCATCCTCGAGTCTGTCACTTTGCGCATGTGCAGTGACTTCCTCTATCAATTGAGAAGCCACAGACGCCATTTCGTGAAATTTGTATTATGTTTATGTTTGTTCCTGTGCGTTAAACATGTTCAAGACAATCGAAGGGGCCGCCGACTGTGAAATACGGTCTGTAATTCGTTTTTAGAACGTTAGTAATGTGCTACGAAGTGAGATTCATCATCAGATCTGCCAAGTGTATGGTGACAATGCGATGAGTGATGACATGGTTAGGAAATGGGTTCGGATGTTCAATGAAGGACGAGAGAACTTGAACGATGACGCGCGCAGGCGGCGTCCATCTTTGGTGAATGATGATTTCGTGCGTAAGGTCAACGAAGGAGTGCGTGACGACAGACGTTTTACAATTTCTGATCTGTCCTTGCACTTTCCTCAGATTTCAAAGGACTCTATGACACTGTCAGTAGTGGCTAACATCGCAGGCGGCCGCATTCTATGAGGAGGGTATACAAAAACTTGTGCCCCGCTACGATAAGTGCCTCAATAATGGCAGCGAATATGCGGAAAAATAGTTTGAAGAATGTAGAATCTGATAACAATAAAATTTTATACGAAACCTTACTCGATTTTTTTACAGCGAAACGGCACTTACTTTCTGAATAAGCCTCGTGTATATGTATATATATATTCTTTTAGGCCGAAACATATAGTTGAAAATAATAGGATTGTTGTGTTTTGACTGAATTTATCGTAATTCTAATTGCTAGAAAGCATAAGGGGAATGAATTCTCTTAAAAATAACCTCCTTCCTGCCTGGTAAGCCGTATCACACGCCTCCGAGGGCGATGATAGACGTGTTCTGAGCAATACTAAATCAGGACTGGCTTGATGAAGAACAAGAAACTCGCAAACATCACTTCAGGGCCACTTCGCCCAGCACGAATCTCCCATCACGTCACCACAAACCGAACTTGAGGGCACGCGATGCGGAAAAAGCTTCCAACCGCTTCAGCGGTTCAACAGCCTGCTGCATGAACGGATAAACACAAGTTAGAAGTAAAGTGTAGGGTCTTCTATTGTATCATGAATACGTATGAAGAAATGGAGGTACAGTTCCATATATCCTTAGTGTTATCACTGAATGGAAGCAAGTGTATGACTTCACGCTGCAGTTTCTTTTCGCCCGGACAAAACTGTAGCGAAATTCAAAGAAATTTTATTTTCTCTGCTAAACAGATTGAGACAAATTTCTATGCTGCTGTTTCGTTGGAAAAAATTTATTTCTGGTTAGCAGTTGTGCACCAGGTTAACAGAAGAAAATTGCAGCCAAAATTATTATTATTGTTGTAATTATCATCATAATCATCATCATCTCCTTTATGCTGGATATTTATACTTATATTCCTGAGACAAACTATGTCCCTAGGGAATACAGTGTTGCGGCTATTCTGTTGTTACTATTCATGGCGCTTACATAGTTAGTTTCAGTGTTGAATCTATTGTACTTTTACATTAGTACTTTCCGACGTATGTGTGCAGTGTCCAATATGGCTGTTTCCTGTAGTTCCTTGACTTCATGTTTTCCTGATATGTTGTTCAATTATTTTCTGAATGACTTTGAAATAGTCCCAGTCGCCCCTATTATTACTGGTATCACCTTTGTTTTACATTCCACATGCACTGTATTTCTATTGTAAGGTCTTTATATTTTAGAATCTTCTCGGCTTCTTTTTAATCACATTTCTGTCTCCTGAGATTGCAACGTCTATTAACATACATGTTCCCTGTTCATTATCACCGATTATAATATCTGGTTTGTTGTTGGGGATAGTTCTGTCAGTTTGTATTTTTGGGTTCCACAATATGGTTACCTTGCCTCCTTGACTTGTTTCTACTGATTTTGGCACACGTTCATACCATTGTCTTTTTGTCCAATTGTACCCCTGTTTCCTTGCGTATGTTGAAGTATAGTTGTGCACACACTCTATCATGTCTTTTTATGTACTATTCTTTTGCCAGTATTGGGCATGCTGATTTTATGTGGTCTATTGTCTCGTCAAATTGTTGGCAAAGTCTGCACTTGCTATCTGTCTCTGTGTTCAATATTTTTGTCCCATAATATTTTGTTTGTAGCGCCTGGTCTTGTGCTGCCACTATTTCACTTTCAGTTTCTGCTTTTAGGTCTCCCTTCGATAGCCTGAGGAACGTGTCTTCTTCACTAATAAGCTGTCTGTCTGTATTTCTAATGTACTGCCCATGCATTATTTTGTTTTTCCATTTTTTCTTTAGGGACTCTCCCAATCTTGCCTTTGTGTGTTTTATTCCATCCTGCATTGCGTCAACTCTTCTCAATTGGTTGACTTAATTCTTCTGTGATCTTTGCTGCTGTCTGAATTATTTAGTTTATATTTGGATGAATGCTTTCGTGGCTTTTAACAATATTTACAAACTGGTCTTCTTTATAATTTGTGTTAAGGTATTCTGCAATATTAATTATTTCTGCTTTATATGCTTCTTCGATTTGTACCAGTCCTCTCCATCCTTCTTTCCTCTTTGCATATAGCCTGTCTCTATCAGATTAGGATGATGGATTTTATACATTGTTAGCATCTTTCTAGTTTCCTGTCAATCTTTTTTTTATTTCTTCAGTCTCCAGTTAATTATACCAAAACTGTATCTCAACACTGGGACAGCCAGTGCTCCAATTGCTGTAATTTTATTCCTGGCGTTCAGTTCAGATTTCAGTATCATTCTTAATCTCCTGCTGTATTTCTGTTGCAATCTTTCTTTCATTTGTTGATGTTGTATGTCTTCACTTTCCTCAATCCCATGGTACTTTTACGTTTTTCCCTGTTCTGGCTCTTGTATTTCTCTGTTGATTTCGATCACTAAATTTTGCGAGTGAACTAGTTTGTCTCTTTTAAACCCAATCTTGGCACATTGTTCAAGTCCAAATTCCATATGGATATCATCACTGAAGGATTTAACTGTTTGTATCCATTTTTGGAGTGTGATATTTTTGTCTTTGTTGTGTGCTCTTCGTGTCCTGTGTTCAACTTATTCAGTTGTTCAGTGAAAGAGATTAAGCAAGTGCAAAATAGCAGTGGTGATAGTGAGTCTCCTTGAAATATTACATATTGTATTTTTATGTCTTCTGTTTCTATTAGCTTATTTTCTGTGTGTAGGCGCATACGTGTTCTCCAGTAGCTCATGATCTTCTTGGTGAATGATATAACTTTATTATTGATTCCAGTTAACTCTAGGGATTTGATTATCCAACTGTGTGGCACCCTGTCGAAAGCTTTCTGATAATCAATCCATGCCATACACAATTTTTCTTCCTGCGTTTACATTCTTGTAGTATTTATTTTGAAATTAGTAGCTGATCTTTGCATCCTTTTGATCCACTGCAGCACCCTTTCTGCTCTTTCGGCATCAAATTTTCATCATCCACATATTTTTGTATACGCCTGCTTATAATTCATGTCATAAGTTCGTATAATGTAGGCAAACAGGTCACAGGTTGTAACTCTTTGTATTTTCAGTATTCTCGTTTTTTGGAATAAGGAATGTTACCCTTGACGTTAACCACTCCGGTATTTGATCTTCTTCAATAAATTTGTTACAAATTGCATCTATATGCTTGTGTGTTGCTGTAAGTTGCTTAAACCAACATTTTGCCATTTGGCCCCTTCCAGGGGCTGTCCAGTTTAGCGCTGCTCTTAGTGTCTGTGCAACGTCTTTGTCACATACTGGACTCCATTCCATGTTTGGATTTTGTTGGTAATGGTTTTCAATCCAGTGCTCCCCTCCATTATGTTGAAATTCTTTCCCATATATTTCCCTCCAGAAGTTCTCCGCTTCCTCTTTGTCTGGTGTACTTTTCACATTGGAATATGTCTGCCTGAGACAGTTATAAAATTTCTTGCAGTCTGTCCTAAACAGCTTATTTTAGTAATACTCTTTTGTCTTTATTATTACTATTATTATACGATATGGATGTCTCCTGTCACAGGCATTTCTTCCTGGTACTTCTCTTGAACCAGCGGTGATTCTCACCGCTCAGGCTTCAAGCTTCACATTGCAGTCCTTTCCGTATTAAGTGCGATATTCCAAGTACAGCTGTCTTTTGTAGTGAATCTACCGTGTGTTTTCCTGGTATAGTTTCCAAATTTTTCTTTAGGCTTCTCGTTACTATTCCAGTGGCTCCAATTATTACTGGTACAATCGTACATTTCAGGTTCCACATTCGTTGTATCTCTATACACAAACTCTTGTATTTTAACTTATTGTCCGCTTCTTTTTGCACAACATTTCTGTCTGCAGGTATTGCCACATCTATCAGTGTGCATGTTTTCTCTTTTTTGTTTTTAATAATTATATTTGGCCTATTTGCTGTAACTTTTCAGTCTGTGTTTACTACTTGATTCCACAACACTGTGACATCTCCCTGATAACACACACTGGCTTGGGCATGTGTGTGTACCTTTTGTCTGTGTTTTCATTGCCTAAGGCTTTGCATATTGAGTAGTGCAAATGTGTACAAACTTTATCGTGTCTCATTAAATATTCGTTCTTTGACAAAATTGGGCATCCCGAAGTTAAGTGGCCCCTATTTTGGCAAAGAAGGAATTATTATTATTATTATTATTACTTCAATTGAGTTTCCATTCGGTGGCAGTAGTCCTTACACTAGTACAGACAAAACAAATAAGAATAAAGGTCTTAAAAGAAACAATACAAAAACACAGTACAAACAATACAAAACACAGTAAATACAAGTATATATATTACCAAAACACCCACACAATTGTCAAAACACCCACACATACACTTCCCCACACATTGAAAAACAAGTTAAAACAACCACAGTAAAAGATACACACTATATGAAATAGTCACAATACAATAGAGTACCCTCCGTATAAGGTCACCCTAATGTACATCCTACTTTTGTCCAGTAGGAGAGGCAGGTAGGCAGTAGGTGAATACTTGGTCGGTGTCGTAAGTATAGGCCAACCTAGAAGTATAAGTGAGCTGAGTCAGGAGGGCAAAACCGCAACTCTGATTCCTCCAAGCCAACGAATCCAATGCTAAGAGTCGGAAGCCATTACTGACAAGGCCGTCGGCCAGTAAGGTCGTAGCAGACAGGAATTGCTTCTATCGATTGCAAAGTACTGCATTAAAATTGGAACGAAATGGTGATTAGTTCCTAAAACAAGATAGGCTACTGACGTACGTTACCCCACCACCAGGCTACCGGAATGATTGTGCAACTGACGCAGGTTACGACGCCACCTGTCAACTGCCGTCATAGTACGGAGTGTCTCGGGCGTTCGAGGAGTAAATGCTGAAAAATTACACTTAAGTCATTTAATATCGATTCTTAAGACAGTACCACGGCGGACATATTAAATCACCTGAGATATTTTCACTTAAGGAGCGTTGTTTCATTTGTCAACTGATGACGTGAACACTTTACACTTCCCAGAGCGTAATCAAGTACTGCACTCAGAATAACAACACGAATGCCAGCTGTCAAAGCACTTCACAATTCTACACTTTTATAAGTGAGCTATCAGTCACTTTACTATTCAATTACCATCTGCAAATTGTCCAGCCTTATTACATTTCCTGTGGTCTATTTTAGTCCAAAATCGACCGTAAAAATAGACAACCTCAAAATTTTGAACAAAATTAATTAATTAATTAACGATCAGAGTGAGATATGAGATTCTTCCAGCTGTGTTACTGAAGTCACAAGTTTTCTGGAATGTTATGTTATCTAAGGACTTCTTAAATTCGAAGATGGCAGCAGTATGTCCCTTCGAAACGCCGGTAACTATTCTCCAGCCGACATGGTGTAAAATCCCAGACGACGTAAATCATCAAAGTCACCAGGGTCTCCAACTTAACCTGAAGGGCCTTAGCGGGAAATAGGAGCTGCATTTTCCTGATTATTTAACCTACCGGACAAAACACGCCAGCGAAGGTATAGTCTCAATTTCCCAAATTTTGCCCATTATTACTTTAAAACCAGTATTTCTGAGTATAAGAACAAGTTAGGAAATGTATGGTAAGAATTCTAGTGTTTTCGCTCCCTTGCTTAACGATAAAAACAAATTCTTAAAATAAAACCAACTAGATGCACTAATTTCTCAAATTTATTTTTGGAATAAAACTCTACATGTTTCGGACAGCTCCTCTGTCCATCATCAGGAGTTTTTCACTGTACACACGGCGATGGTATATGTCATACAGGTTTGCTGACAACTTGCGAGCAGGATCAGGACGGAACTGCAGTTCCGTCCTGATCCTGCTCGCAAGCTGTATGACATATACCATTGCTGTGTGTACAGTGAAAAACTCATGATGGACAGAGGAACTGTCGGAAACATGTAGAGTTTTATTCCAAAAGTAAATTTGAGAAATTGGTGCATCTAGTTGGTTTTATTATAAGAATTTATCACGATGCAGGGTTACCTGAACGTCAAATAGATAAAAATATACTAATATAGAGGAAGAAATAATAAAATTAAATCGAACAAAATTTATATTCTGAAACTGATGTACTCGGCTATTGCTTTCGATTAATTAACTTATCCATCATTATGCCCTTTATACAATACAAATTGTAAGGAAAACATTTTGCTTGCGGTTTGCCTTGTATAAAAGGCCCGATGATGGATCAGTTAATTAATCCAAAACAGGTAGCTTTTACATCAGACTGAGAATAAAAGTTGCGATCGGCCGAGTTTTGTTATTCTTTACTCGAACGAGACGTGACATTATTTTTACGTTCTTTGAACAGTCCATTGCGATATACATGTGCAATAAGAACCAACTAAATGCACACTTTTTTACATGAATGTTTTAATTTAATTATGGTGTCTTCGATATGTTTCGAACATTCAAGAGTTCATCCTCAGGGAGACTTGTACGTGCACTTTGATGGTATTTCTTTCAATGGAAGTTCGAAACATGTCGAAGACACTATAATTAAATTAAAACATTCATGTAAAAAAGTGTGCATTTAGTTGGTTCTTATTACATGTGATATAATGTGATGTGTTCCATTGAGTTTAATACACCGACAGTTAAATATGGCCCTCACTGTTCGCTGCAACCTCTGTTCCACACCTCTCCCCTTCATACAAATACGCGCAAATTACGCTAAAGACCAGCGCCGAAGTATACGAATGTTTACGCGTAAATTGCCCCGAAATATTAATCGATTTTTAACCGCGTATGAAGTAATTAGACGTAAACTTTACATTCTTTGAACCGTGCATCGTGATGCACATACGTCAGACAGACCAACAAGATGCACTTCTTTTTTCATGAATTTATTCCAGTTTTAACTATCCTCTACACGTTTCGAACAAATAATTGTTCATAATCAGGAGGTTATTTCTGTACACGCAGCATACAGTATTTTGCCGTGCATCTACGGGTTTTCTAGTCGCTAAAACGATGTGACTAGAACTAGACACCCCATAGATGCATGGTAAAATACTGTATGCTGCGTGTAGAGAAATAACCTACTGATGATGAACAATTGTTTGTTCGAAACATGTAGAGGATAGTTTAATTAGAATAAATTAACGAGAAAAAGTGTGCATCTTGTTGGTCCTTCCCACGCATAATTAGACGTGCTCGTATTTAAATACAACAGACCAATAACAATTTCAGAAAATCCAGTAACGGTTTTTCAACTGTTACAGGGGTACTGAAGAAAAAGGCGATTAAGACAAAGCTGCAAGTTGCATTGTTCCAACTTTCTGTTGCTGAATATGCCAAGATTCCCAAAACCACTAACGTTTTATCTAACCTGGCAGCTATTTTTCTACCACCATACTCCAATAAGTAAGCGAATAAGCACACACAATATCATGGCACACTTATGATTTACAAGAATCTGCTTCGAATTTCCCACATTTTTCCTCTCTGATCAGAAACAGAATTTCATTCCAGAGAACCTCTCAAAGCCGCTCATCTGCCAATTCCGAGCGACGTGTCTGATCCGGTTACTCTGTCTTCGGCCTTTCAATTTATGTAATTCAGCGAAGCGGAAGCACGAAGCCCAGCTATTAGTAGGAAATTAGGTGTCAAAGTAATGTGATAACTTTACTGACTATTAACTGAATTATCTGACTCAAACCATTAAAACGATTTGATCTGAAAACAAGTTGCTTAGCACGTTGACTTCCCAACATCTGCCGTGGCTTAAACCGATCCACTACTCATGCAGTCCAATTAGGAGACTGGCTAAATGAATCTCAAGCCCCGGTGCAAATAACTTACGCCTTGGTAGGCCCTAATATCGTTTTCGATAAAGTGACAAATCTTAACTTTACACGAGTAAGTTGCCAGCCCTGGAGTTTTGTACACAGCTCATACCGGTCTTACCAGCTTCACGACAGAAATACCACTAGTGTCCACACCCCCCTCCCCCCCCCCGGGACAAATTCTACTCTCGCTCAAGGTTTGTCGGTTCACAACACACTTTAAATAACCGAAATAACTACCTTCCCTAACGTCTTTCTTATTACTACCTTCGTATCTTCTTTCCAGTTTGCATTTGGCCGATTTCCATGATGCTTCACGCTAAAACTGTTTAAGTACTTCTTGTTTTCGCCTTCCGACTCACACATCCAGCCGATCGTAGCTTCCCAGAATTCACTGCCCTAACAATATGACTCTGCCATCTGTTTCTGTTACCAAATTTCTCCGTAGGGCAATCCAATGTCCCAAATTTCTCACGTAAATACCTTATTTTAAAACATATGAATTTATATCCTAAATCCTAAGATTAAAACCACGCCTAAAAGCCACACAAATACAACCATACATTATTATTATTATTATTATTATTACCTGCAAATTAGTTTGTACCCAGTGGCAGTGTTCTACAATAAAAAAACAGGACAATACAATATAGTACAATAAAATGAAATAAATTAGCACACATTACCCAAAACAATATACTACACTCAAGGCATCCCTCAATACGCAAAATTACAAAAATAAAATAAAATATAAAAAAGCATATTTTACATTTTTAAGACTCAGAAACGAGTAGATAAATAAGTATTAAAAACCACTCGGTATACTAAACAGTGAATAAACCATACTAATACTGCACTCAATTTCACACATTTCACGACGATCTACACCTCACTCCACCTCACTAGCTTAATATACACTTCAAATCCACCCCTTAATTCCCATCCCTTCACCGCATTTAGTTGAACTTCATCCCACTTCAAACTTTCTGCCCTTCACTTCACTTATAACTTTCCTAAACTTCTCCCTGTATATACTCGAATCCCGCACTTCAAATTCCCTTCACTTCACTCCAATTATCACATTTTACTCCCAGTTCCTGTAAATACTCGATTTCCTCCTCACTTCGAATTCCCTTCACTTCACTAACCCTGTTCCTAAAGATCCTCTGTTTAGAGGGAAAAGTCCATAAAGCATTCAAAAGTAGTTTGCTACAGAGCGGGGTGGTCCTATTTACAAAGGAATATTTCCCGACATGCGTACTCTGCCTCCTGTTCCTAATTTTTCAGTCATCATCGACCCTACTCAGATAGTATGGCCTATGTAATCTGTCACCTATAGCCTTCCAATCCGGTTCTCTCCGGAGTACGTTTTGTTGAAAGCACATATGCGTGCTATCTTTCTACACTTCGCCAACGTTTCCGAGTTCGAATCTTTCGTAGATTTGCAAATTTTGGACATGGTCCAACGCTTTTATATGTCCCACCATGAACGGATCCCAGCACGCAGCCCCATACACGAGAATCGGACGCACTAGTGACCTGTAAGCTAAACTTTCCGTACAACTATTTCCTTTTTTGAGAATACGTATTGTGAAAAGAAGTGCCTTCCAGGCTTCTTGCGCCATGCAATTGGTATGATCACTGCGTAGGATTATTCGCAAATATTTGCAGCTGCTCGCTTGTTGAATTACTTGGTCCAGTAGAGGATAATTTAACTGATCCTTCCCCCTGGCTCTCACGAAGCTAACTGCAATACTTCTATCTGGACTTATTTTCACCCCATTTTCCACCGCCCACTCCCCTAGTCTTCCCAGATCTATCTGCAACTTCTCTATGTCATTACTGTTCACTATTTTCCTATGCATTACACATTCATCCGCGAACAATCTAATAGTTGACTCAGTTTTCTTCCAATATCATTTACGTACGCTGGAAACAAAATTGGACCCAATATGCTCAAAAGTGGTACACCCGACGTTGCTCTATCTTCCTCTTATAATTGCCCTCCGCCTTCGACTTTCTGCGTACGACCCAAAAAGAATCCCTTTATACATACGACTACCCTCAGTTCCACGCCTGAGGCTGCAACTTTCGTTAGTAACTGATCATGAGGAACAAAATCAAAAGCCTTCGAAAAATCTCTTATAATAGTATCTAAACAATGTCCTGGAAGACCGAAATTACTTGAATTTCACATAAATATCCCGGCATGAAACCGTGTTGAACCCACCAATAATTTCTATACCAAATTTGCCTTAAATACGATGCTGAAACATGTTCTATTTGCTTGCAAGCCACATGAGGTTAAGCTAACCGGTTTATAATTTGTGACTAGTGTTCGATCACCCCATTTGTAAATAGGAAGCATCGAGGGTCTTTTTCAGTCACTATAGATAGCAGCATTGTTAACTCTTAGGCCCAGTAGTCGCGCAAGGTATGGAACCACTTAAGTTTTAGAATTTCGCCAGAAACGTAGTTCGGCCCTATTGATTTAGTTTTTCCAGTTACTGCCTACCTTGACCTAATGATTTTAGCACACACGGGATTTGCGCTAGAGCACAATTGGGCTTCTTTTCGATTCAGGATTATACATGAAGTCTTTCAGAAATTTTGGGTACGTACAGGTGAGCTGTTTATGTCACGCCCTGACCAGTTTAACCCAGTAGAAGAACCTCTGGGTTCCATAAAACACAGAGAATTTACTGATCAGCAGAAGGAAATGGACTAGGCAATTAGTCGGTCGTCTAGATACTACACTATACATATAATATAACTATATAATTCACGGGACACGAGGTAGCGCAGTTGGTTCAGGAACTGCGCTACGAGTCGGAAAGTCGTTGGTTAGATCCTCCTATGGTGTTATTGGAATTTTTTATTGACATAATCCTACCGGCCGCACTATAGCCCTGGAGTCGACTCAGCCCCTAACAGAAATGGGTAGAAGGAATATTTCCTGGGGAGAAAATGTGACCGGTGGGTAGGGCTGACAACCTTACCACCTGCATGCGCCGACAGTCTAGAAAACTGGCAGTCTCAACCTCCTGGAACCCTATAGGCCTGTAATAGACCTGTACAGGAATTGCTTTACGCTTGCCCACATATAAGGCATATTTTTCAAAACTGTTATTCCCTATGTTTTAAGTTACATACGAACAGGAGAACACTTGAAAAATGTAAAACACGATATTATATTCTTAGTTATACCTTAGGAGAAAAATCAACTTCAAAATTTAAGAAAATGTTGAGCTGTGACAAAGAAGATGTCATCTGGTTTGTGGGATAGGACTTTTGTAAGCTGGTAAAAGAGCTAATGTTTCGGAGGTAAATGGTGCCTCTAATTTCAGGGTGTGTTTGGGGGTCTTAAAATGAAGACAGGAGCCTGTTTTGTAAGAAACACACCCTTTAGGCAAAATACAAATTCCTATATGATAATGCGGGAGCGTTTCAATGGGTTAGGCTACATTAGAAGTCAAACTGAAGCTTGTTACGTCTTCTGAATATACACACACAATGTGAAACCCGTGACCAGAAGCTTTTGTGGACCTTGAAAGTGCCACTTAGCAAAGGGAAATGAAGAATATGTTTGCGCATATTGTAGAGGTCAGAGACGTGGCCGTAACTGACGTTCCTTATGCCTGTCAGATCAAAGTTCGTACAGCATGCAAGACCCGGAACCCCATCAGCAGCAGGTGGCGATGTTCACCGAAATTCAGCGGGAGGCCTGACACCTCCTTGTGACCATGTTAGATTCAACGTCGTCCGATGTGAGAGGTGTATTCGATTACAAAGCGTTTCTGAAGCGGTCACTTTGCAATTAAAATAGCAAACTTGTCCGGAACAGAGGAAAGAAATTAAGGCCAACACGTCATATCTTGGAATTGTTTATGGGTCTAGTATGTCTGCTGCTGCTACAATTACTCGAATTGGTGAATTTATAGGTAGAATGATTCGATTATCTGCATCTAGTATTCGAAATGTTCTTGTTTGTTGTTTTTATTGAAGGACTGTTTATGGTCCATTTTATAGAACAACAGTATAAAAATAAAATAACAATAACAATAATAATGGGAAGTAGTAAATTACGATTACACGCGTCAAAGATACTTATTCTTGCAGATAAGACATGTTTTGGCTAATCGTCATCTTCAGGAATCATACTGATATACGTGCGAGTATATGGAAAGACTTACCGATTATCCAGCTTAAAAGTAAATAAAATATAGAAAAAATAAGAACTTGATAGGAATCATACATAATATTACTTGTAAAATACATACACAAAAATTAAAATATTTGTCAGAAAATTATAATAGCTGAGTTGACCCATGAATTTAAGCCTACAGATCGCATCAAATGTTGGTGCACGTGTTAGCATACACTGACAGCCTTGTAGATGTCAATATTTCTGCGCCGAACCTTAATATGAAAGAAGGTAACCTGTCAGTAAACACGTATCTCCTCTCCCATTAAAATCCCATCACTTATTTGAACGTATTATTCACTTAATCCTGTCCCTTCCCTCGTTACAGGCAAGCATTATCGGCACTCAGCGGCTCTGCCACCCAACTGCACTCCTTCTCCCTCAGCACAACTGAATCTTCCTTCGAGCTTTCAGTGCTAATGTGAAACCGATACGTGAACTTCTAAACGCTGAACTACGAAAGAATGAAATATAAAACGCAATTGAGTACAAGGAAATAATGCCTCAATATTTACGACTACTTGTCCAACACGAAAGGTTACTTGAAGCCGGGGAATCCTTAAACAACAGACTTATTTCAGTTCCATAAGACAGTGAAATTCTGTAGGTTACAGTGGAATAAACTTATCATTAGGAAGACAAAAATAATGCACGAAAAGTTCCGGCAGAGAAGGTTTCGATAACGTAGGCCTGGAAGAATAATGTATGCAGTCTAAACTCTTCCCACTACCGTATCTTCTCTTTCCTCCTCTATTCTTATCTTTATTTCACTTCTTTCAGTCATCCTTCTGGGGAGGAGATCCTTGACACGACTCTACGTAAACATGAAACCGGAAGAAATTTGAATGTAATCGAATGCAAGAAGTAAAGTGCGTAATCTGTTAGTGTACAGTACATGTTTATGGGTGCTCTGGAACAGACGTGTAGCATGCAAGTGTAAACCAGAAGTGCCTTCAATAGTGTCTTTGGGGAATATTACTAAATTGAAAATTAAGGCGCAAATGGGAAGACAAATATTTTTTTAAGAAACAAAACAATTAAGCTGTTACATTGTATTATGTCTCGATGCACGTGCTGACAGTCTAGCTACCCCCTTCCTTTGAAGTTATCTGAAAATCAGGCTTAAGAATATATGCATTTTGTATATGGCACATTTAAAATAAAACTACATTTAAACTTTAACTTATGGCCAATCCTATTAATAATGAAGTACGCACTTTATTATTTATAATATTGTTCCTAAGTGAAAGTTAATGTGGTTTTATTTTATGCACGCAATAAGCAAAATGTACATTATCCAAGCCCTATTCATAACAAATGTAGTTCCCCATCCAAAACTCACTTCAAACCTCAATTACTCACAGCTATGAAACAAATTGTAAATTTTTTCCATACTCTAGCCATATCCACAAACATTCGACTACATTTTATTTTGTGGTGTGTAAAGAAACTGTAACTAACGTTAAAATACTCGAATATCTAAGTGTTTTGCTTTAAACTATCAGTATTACCAGATTTACACCATTTAAAACATAGTATTGAAACTTTATATTCACGAGCTAAAATTCTAGTGGCAATAACAGAGCGAACGTGCCAGGTCAAGGAATCGTTTCCCCACTTGTTCCCGTTAAGTACAGCAATCACTGTGCGTCAAAGGAGAAAGACTGCGAGGTGCACACAGAAGAAATAGGAAGGCAGAAGACTGGATGACAAATAACATGAAGCAAGTACACGTGACAACTTTTTTATAATCCTTTTGCTTTCCAAATCAACGAGGCATAAATCTTCAAACAGACTTAAGTACAGTCTTGTACCTAACATGGCATAAGGATGGAATGGTGCAGTTTTAACCTCTTAGTTCACAGCAGTAATTATATGCATCAACTGTTTGACACAGTGGAAGATTACACTGTGCCACATAATGTACTTATGTGTTTCGTGTGTTCTTCACACAATCTGCGATCGCTTACCGAAGCAACATTAATCCTTTAAGCGCGAAACGTCTCTGTCTTATATAAGGACTCAGTCCGCACTGCGCAGTTAACACACACTGTCACTTGCTTTATTATTTCATTATTTACTACTCAACATGTTTCGGATGTTAATACATCCATCCTCAAGGGCTTGCGACTTATTTGATGTGGTGTGGTATCCGTATGCAGGCTTCAGCCTGCATACGGATACCACACCACCCCAGCCAAACCACAACGTAACACCAACACACATGGAACCAGAACAATACAACCCACGAAATAACTCATCAAATAAGTCGCAAGCTCCTGAGGATGGATGTATTAACATCCGAAACATGTTGAGCAGTAACTAATGAAATAATAAAGCAAGTGACATCACTTTGGTCTCTCTTTATTCAACTATCAAGATGATGCACGGTCCAATAAACATAAGACACACTGTCCCATTCATGAAAGTCAGTCAGGCAATGTTGGAGTGGCCAAAAGTCGCTGCTTGAGCCGAGAACCATACAAAATACATAAATGCACGCTGTGGGTAAAAGGTAGAATTTTTTAATATTATGCCTGATGGTACAGAATAAAACCGCTAGCCTTTAAAAGGTTAACCGATTGGTTTTGTATTGAGAAGGATAGTGTTCACCGTGTCCTAGAAAGTGAAGAAAATTTTAATGTGAAGTAGATAAACTTATAGTTCATTCTTAAAAAATATCTAATGTCGTACTTTTATATAATCTAAAAACATCATATAGACTGCTTTCAATAAAACTTTCTCCGGCCAGCAGCCGCAACACTTGATTGAACGGCGAGTAAACTGACGTTTCGAGGACCATCTCTTTCAGGGAAGGTAATCGGAACAATTGTTACTCGCTGTTAAACCACACGAAGCGGCTGATATCCCGAAAAAATAAATTTCTACAATTTTACCCTTCTTAGTACTTTTATCCGAAGGACGAGGGGGCGAATCGTAGTAAACTTCTAACAAACAATCTGTCTCCCACTTCTCTCAACACTTACCCTTTTATGTATTCTTCTACTGTCGTTTCGTAGCTCTGTTTCTTTGTCAGCGGTTTCATGCTTCAAATGGATAATTCGGATCAGACAAATGGCACATCAGATATGTGGATGTTGTATTTAATCCGGATAATAATGAAGTAATCGTATTCACATGTACACATTCGTAATCCATTCTCTGTTGGTGCTGTTGGCTGTTGAACCAAATTAATATCAGGTATATAGATGGCTGTCAGCTGCCATCGATATGTCACTCAAGGGATATTGTTTAGCTGTAATACAAATTCTCTATAGATCTAAACAGTGTACACGTCATACGGCACACGATAAGAATTTAAACAAAACAAATAGCGGTAATGCGGACAAGATAAGGCTTCATGTCCCCAAACTTCTTGATTCAGAAATTTCACCTCGCACGTGAAACAAAGGCGGAAACAAAAACTCACGTACTGGACACTCAGTTCCATGTTGCGCAGTTAAGACATACTACGACGGTATTCTTCCTTCTCCATGCAATTTCGAAAATTAAATTTTCGTACTGGCGCTGTAATTGTATCAAAACACATAACGACGTTCCGGTATATGCATTAAGGCCACAGTACTGGAAGGTCCGCGAAGACCAAGCGGCTTTGTGAAGGTAATCACTGATACAACATACCCCCAGAAATGGTTTGAATCCACAATGTGGCTATTTGAGTCGTTTAACGGAACGTTTGGCTTAGCAAATAACAATCGAAGTACAGTCACATTCCGTGGAATATTGTTCAAATTGACGCAAAGCAGCAGTTCCCATTATTCATGTCCAGTCGCCTTAAGACCACTACTACTGAAAAAATTCGCGAGATGGAGGTTACCGTGTGTTCATACACATATCCCGATGCTTTTCGATCGCAGAAAATAAAAGCCGAACAAAGTTTTGAAATACGAAAGCCACAGTCCGGTGGGTAGCACCGCTGTTTGACGTTCGAGAGGTCCCAGTTCATCCGGAGACGAACACCAGGTTCATTGAGCGAAGTTTTTCGTGGTTTAGAATTGCCCTTTTCTGGGCTGTTACGCAGCAAGCAGTGGTAATTCCTTGCCGACGTTTCGGGACACACTATCGGCCCCATCTTCAAGATTCTTGACCCTTGAAGATGGGACCGATAGGCTCTCCCGAAACGTCGGTAACGAATTACCACTACTAGCAGCGTAATAGCCCAGAAGCGCGCAGTTCTCATTTACTTCGCGGCGGAAGCCTGTTTCGTGGTTATCCCTAAACCTTGGAAGAAAATTTCAGGGTTGTACCTAAAAATTAGGCCACACATTTCCTAACATATAATTAGTTTCATTCAAACATTGCTGTGTTTTGTCTTGGTCTGCGTTACTGACAACATCCTGGAATTACTAGGCCGCATACTAATACATACCGAAAAACAAAACATTTTTCCTTCATTAACTGTCCCTGGACCCAGAACCTTAGAACGTGTTCACCGTTTTCTGATTTGGACATCATAAGACATTGGGGATTATATAAACAAGGGAGTATAGCATATATAAGCAGTTTTAAGCAGGATCATCCAAGCTTTCTTCTCCAAGAGCCACTACTGTTGTGGAATGGTTTGCGGGCCGCGCGTTCAAAAATCACACATGTATTGTACCTAAAGGCTTAAGCTATTGTGTGAATTTATAATGTGTATATTATACACATGTGGTCGCGGGTCGTATAAAACAACCTGGCGGACCGCTTGTTAGACACTCGTAGTTTAAATGTCTTAAAAACGTAAATTACTGGAGGACACCCTGGAAAATATTTTGTAATCAGTACTTCGCCTTCTTCATGGGAGAGACGCTTGGGTTTTGAATACGACACCAGAAAGCAAGGAGCTCCGAAGAAATGCTAAAAGGTCGTGTCGTCAAAGTTGGATGCCGGATGACGGTAAGGAAGAATATCTAAATACCTACAGCTCTCAGTTTGTGCCTACTGTAGCTCTACGTTAGTGCCTATTGTACGACACACGAAATTAAAATATGATTAACCTGCTAACACCGAAATCTAACAATAAGAATCGCCTGCTGTAGCTGGAATATACTCCTCATTTTGCCCCCACAGTACGCTGAACAACTGACGTCTATAACTGACACGAATCGTCCTCACGGGGCGCGGATTATCAGGGGTCAGGCCGGTAGTTGCCGGATTCTGACAGCCGAGACTTGGGTTCCATCCCGGGCCAGTACACAGAAAATTTGTTTTGGACAAAGTGGCGCTGGCACAAGTTTTTCTCCGCGTTCGTCCCTTCACACTGACGGTATCATTCCACCGGTGCTCTGTATGCATTGCAGTTTAATACGCTCTTACTACAAAGAAAAAAGTGTGAAGTCCGCGACTCAAAAGCAAGCAGTTCCTTTAACATGTCGGGAAGTAGTATACAAAAGAAGTGAAGCTGATTGAAACTAAAATACCAAAGTGTTCTATTCATAGCAATGACTATAATAACATTTGTCACATCGCTATTATTTATCGAGTGAAAGTAAACTTCACTGCTGAGGGACAGTTTCAGTTTAAAGCAATTATCGAGTAGGACGATAAAAGGGACACTTGCAAACAAAAAGCCGACTTTATAAAATATGAGCGTTCGTATCAACGTGTGTGTGTGTGTGTGTGTGTATGTGTGTGGGTGTGTGAGGGTGTGTGTGTGGGTGTGTGGTGTGTGTGTTGGTGTGTGTGTATGTGGGTGTGTGTGGGTGTGTGTGGGTGTGTGTGTGTGTATGTGTGTGTGTTGGTGTGTGTGTATCTGTGTGTGTGTGGGTGTGTGTGGGTGTGTGTGTGTGTGGGTGTGTGTGTGTGGGTGTGTGTGTG
>Ga0131853_10008835_pt1 | contig 18368 bp, 14 predicted proteins | sample TergutLab28metaG_FD_92764 | JGI IMG/M metagenome (GOLD analysis project Ga0131853, IMG submission 92764) | Labiotermes labralis P1 segment gut microbial communities from Petit-Saut dam, French Guiana - Lab288 P1 (version 2) (version 2) | ecosystem: Host-associated > Arthropoda: Insects >... | reverse complement strand
TAACTCCGTAACCGTCCAAAATCGGACACATGTTTATATGAACTTTTTTGATCACGAAGACCTAGGAAATCACCTCCTGCAGTTATGCCCTAAAGTCGTGAAACACCCTGTATATATATATACATACAGTACTTTCTTACCTTGGTGTTGTTTACCTTTTGTACATGTTGTAATTTAAGATGTCTTGTGTGTATTGTTGTTAGTTGTAGTTTATATAATGGCGAGGGATAATTCTTTGGTTATCTTTTGTCTTTGTATAAAAACCACAATTTGACACAAAAAACTCTAATTTGAATATTAAATATTTACAGATTTCCGCTCGGTGACGAAAACAGAATAAAAAAACTCGCCCATTACAAGATGCATGGATAGAACATATTTTTAATAATGTTAACAATATTGTATGTTACGAAATTATGGAATGACATGTAAGCTTATAATTTAACCCTCTAAACCCCAGGTTTAACAATCAGCAATTCTACGTTCTACCAACACAATGCATTTATGTGTTTTGTGTGGATCTGAGAACAAAAACAGATTATTTCCCCATACAGCATTAACTAACTGGTTTTTATAACTGAGACGGAGTGCGTTTACTGCGCGGTACGGACTGGATTTTTATACAAAAATACAGACCACTTTAATGCCCGGTGGTCACTAAACGTACCACCAGGTTTAACATTCACAAATTCTACGTTCTGCCCACAAACTGTATTTATGTGTTTTGTGTGGATCTCAGAACAAACAGCGATTATTTCCCTGTACAGCATTAACTGACTGGTTTTTATAACCGAGACGGAGGGTGTTTACTGCGCGGTACGGACTTGATCTTTATATAAAAATTCAGACTACTTTAATGCCCAGTGGTCACTATATGTACCGCCAGTTTAACGTTAACAAATTCTACGTTCTGCCCACACAGTATATTTAAGTGTTTTGTGTGGATCTGAGAACAAACAGCGATTATTTCCCTATACAGCATTAACTGACTCATTTTTATTTTCGAGGTAGGGAGTGTTTCCTGCGCGGTACGAGCTGGCTCTTTAATTAAAACAGATAATGCTTCTACTTGAAAGGCTAACGTTTACGAATGACAAGTTGCATAAGAATCTGTGTATTTTTCTCAAATACCGTAGCTCCATGAGGATGCTTAAGTTTTTGTGTTCGAGTTATGTAGAAGCCAAACTAACTTGTAAAGGTAAAGACTTATGAAGGACAGGGACCTGTGGTGATTTATCAGCCTTGATCAAAGGTTGGAGACCTCTCATTATGCGGACAGATGGTTACATGACATGTGTCTTGGGAATGTTGCTTAACTGAGCGGTACAACATGCGTCGTCGTGCGGGTATTCAAAGCTAGGCCTGCATCTGTGTGAGGGACTTTCCCCATGAGGCCAAAGAACTGCATAGCATCAATTGAAGATAATGGGGGACATGTCATGTTACGTTAACATTAAATTGGAATAAATTTTTTTTTTACAAAATATGGAAATAACGCGATCAGAAAGTAACATACTTGCAGTGTTGACCAGGAGATAAGTTTACATAACATGTAATATCCTAACTAAACGAAGTACAGTGACTGAGATTACATAAGTGGAATTTGTGGCCAAGCGATTGAAGTTTGCTCACACAGCTGACGGAAAATCTTTACGGCCACAAATCTGAAGGAGATCTCAAGGTGAGAACAGTAAAGATACGATGGCTGATAAGAGTGATATCGACAGGGAGCGGAAAAGGCTCGTCACTCGATATGATAAATGTTTTAGTTGTGGCGGGGGAATACTTGGAAGTGCAGTGCACTAGTAGTACACAAGGAAACAATTATGCATGGACATGACCGTCATAACACAACTATATTGTCAATTATACATAATATGTCGACTGTATGTTTCGGCCAATACTATTTTTGGCCATCGTTACGTTGGGTACAATTATCGGAGAAAACTACACAATATATAGTATTATACAGTGTAACCATCAAAGTTATACTTTATCATATTATATAATGTGTAGTTTTCTCCGATAATTGTATCCAACCTGATGATGGTCAAAAATAGTATTGGCCGGAACATGAATTTGACATTTTTTTGACGTTTTGCTGACCATGCATCTCAGTATATTTATCTCAGTATTTAACCAACTTGATGCACAAAATTTGTTTCACAATAAGTTTTATTTCATTCCTCTACATGTTTCAAGCACATGTGCTCATCATCAAGAGGTCGAAATTGCATTATCATCTATAGGTGTGATGATACCAGAGGCTGTGTAATCACACCTATAGGTGTGATGATACCAGAGGCTGTGTAATCAAACCTATAGGTGTGATGATACCAGAGGCTGTGTAATCACACCTATAGGTGTGATGATACCAGAGGCTGTGTAATCACACCTATAGGTGTGATGATACCAGAGGCTGTGTAATGCAATTTCGACCTCCTGATGATGAGCACATGTGCTTGAAACATGTAGAGGAATGAAATAAAACTTATTGTGAAACAAATTTTGTGCATCAAGTTGGTTAAATACTAAGATAAATGCCGTTGACATGTTATATAGAAGTGATAATACAGTTCTGTTATGACGGTCATGTCCATGCATAATTGTTTGCTTATGTTTTAACAAACACAACAGGGATGGCGCTCCTTAAAGCGCTAACAGTAAAACTAAATGTGGAATATTATTAATATTACTACTATCAAAGTTGAAAATAAAGAACCCACAATGTACATAAACAAGTGAAATTAATACCAGTCAAACCACAACCCAAAATGTATGTGTTATGAACTTATTTTCCAACCGAATCCTAGTAAGAATGAGAAAGATAAGATCCGCAAAAATTTTAGTTAGGTAACTTGAAGGGCAGAAATAATTTTCGAGCCCAAAGTATAGAAGGAAAGACAACACTGATATTCATGTGCAGAAATTAAAATGTAGGATCTGAGTTGATTCATCTGGCATGGGATAGGGACCAGGAATGGTTTTTGTGAACATAGTAAAGAAAATGGAGTCACCGAGAAAGGGTGGGATACGTGAATTTTGTAGTGTCTGAAGAAGGCCTGTGGGTGCTACACGGGGCCAGATAGTGCATCCAACTTCAAGACAAAGATGAAGGCTTATGGTATTCAGACATTTCGGTAAATACGTGTATTAAGAAGCTGACGGTATCACATCGTGCAAGAGTGGAACCTCCGGCAAGCGCTCCGTACACCCTCAAAGTCTCACAGACAGAGATGCAGAGATATAAATTGCCAGCACAACTCAAATGAACGTACTGGGATTATGGATCCACAGGCGATTGCTGAGATTCTGACGAAGGTTAATAGCACTCAACTACAGGGTCTCTATCAGACAGGGAGCTGTGAACTGTAGAGTCAAATTATGATCATCACTCAGAGAGAGGGCTGTGACATGTAGACTTAATGGGACATCTAAGATAGAGGGCTTTGAACTGTAGAGTTAATAGGCATTCTATCAGATGGAGGGCTGTGATATGCAGAGTTATGGGACATCTCTCAGATGGAGGGCTGTGAGCTGTAGAGTTAATCGGTCATGTGTCAGACGGAGATCTTCGACCTGTAGAGTTAAGTGGACATATCTCAGAGGGAGGGCTGTGACTTGTTGAGTTAATGAACACTTCTCAGATGGAGGGCTATGATATATAGATTTAATTGGATATCTCTCAGATGGAGGGCTGTGAACTGTAGAGTTAAATGGATATCTCTCAGATGGAGGGTTGTGACCTAAAGAGTTAATTGGACATCTCTCAGATGGAGGGCTGTGACATGTAGAGTTAATTGGTTATCACTCAGATGGAGGGCTGTGATGTGTAGAGTTAATGGGACATCACTCAGACGGAGGGCTGTGACCTGTAGAGTTAATGGGACATCCCTAAGATGGAGAACTGAGAGCTGTAGAGTTAACTGGACAACTCTCAGATGGAGGGCTGTGACCTATAAAGTTAATTGGACATCTATCAGATGGAGGGCTGTGACCTGTAGAGTTAATTGAACTTCTTTCAGATGGAGGGCTGTGAGTTGTAGAGCTATTTGGATATTTTTCAGATGGAGGGCCGTGACCTATAGAGATAATTGGACATCTCTCAGATGGATGGCTCTGACCTGTGGAGTTAATTGGACATCTCTCGCATGGAGGACAGTGACATGTAGAGTTAATTGGACATCTCTCAGATGGAGAAATGTGACCTCTAGAGTTAATTGAACATCTCTCAGATGGAAGGCCGTAAGCTCTAGAGATAAATGGACATCTCTCAGATGGACGGCTGTGACCTGCCGAGTTAATTGGACATCTGTCAGATGGAGGGATATAACCCGTAGAGTTAATTGGATATCTCTCAGACGGAGGGTCGTGACCCGTAGAGTTAATTGGACATTTCTTAGATTGAGGGCTGTAACATATAGAGTTAAATGGACATATCTCAGATGGAGGTCTGTGACCAATAGAGTTATTTGGACATCTCCCAGAAGGAGGGCTGTGAACTGTAGAGTTAACTGGACATCTCTCACATGCAGGGCTGCGACCTGTAGAATTAATTGGACATCTCTTACATGGAGGGCTGTGACTTGTAGAGTTATTTGGACATCTTTCAGATGGATGGCTGTGACTTGTAGAGTTAAAGGACATCTCTCAGATGGAGGGTTGTGACCTATAGAGTTAAATGGTCATCTGTCAGATGGAGGGCTGTGACTTGTAGAGTTAAGTAGACATCTCTGAGATGGAGGGCTGTGACGAATAAAGTTAATTGAACGTCTCTCGGATGGTGGGTTTTGACCTATAGAGTTAATTGAGTATCTCTCATGTGGATGGCTGTGACCTGTAGAGATAATTGGACATCTCTCACATGGTAGACTGTGACCTGTAGAGTTAATTGTACAGTAGAGTTAATTGGACATCCCTCAGATGGGGGGCTAGGACCTGTTCAGCTAATTGGACATCTCTCAGATGGAGGGCTGTGACCTATAGTGTTAATTGGACAACTCTCAGATGGAGGGCTGTGACCCCTAGAGTTAATTGGACATCTCTCAGATGGAGGGCTGTGACCTGTAGAGAAAATTGGACATCTCTCAGATGGAGGGCTGTGACCTATAGAGTTAATTGTACATCTCTCAGATGGAGGTCTGTGAGCTGTAGAGCTAATTGGACATCTCTCAGATGGAAGGCTGTGACCAATAGAGTTTATTGGACATCTCTCAGATGGAGGGCTGTGACCTGTAGAGTTAACGGGACATCTCTCACATGGAGGGCTGTGACCTGTAGATTTAATTGGACATTTCTTACATGGAGGCCTGTGAGCAATAGAGGTAATTGAACATCTCTCACATGGAGGGCTGTGAGCTGTAGAATAAATTCCTCATCTCTCAAATGGAGGGATGTGCCCTGTAGATTTAATTGGTCTTCTCTCAGATGGATGACAGTGACCTGTAGATTTATTTGGACATCTGTTACGCTAAGGACAATCATAGGCGTAACATTGATTGCATCAATTTGCACAACTCTTGTGACACTTTTTTTTAGGGTGCAACCATCACGAAGTAAGGTGACGTCATGAGCGTCCAGAAGCCTCGAGAACGTTTCTTTGTTTTAGTAAGGGGTAGTGCGCGTCTCTCTATAGCGTGGCTCCAGTCTGTGTGCAGTCATCCATGAGGGCGTATGTAATTCGTGTCGTCACATTTCGAACAAAGAACAAGGGGTTCTCACAGTGTTTTACCACAAGGGTAATTTAGTGCGCCTCATTCTTTAGTGCGAGTCTGATCTGGCAAGACGCGTCAGCTTACTGTCTGTAAATTGTGTGTGAATTGCACTTTCACAGGGAAGTGCATCCTTGTAATTCGTACTAGTGCTGCATAAGGCAGAAGAAGTGAAGCTTCATGTACATATGTGTTATTACAACTGTGTGAGGACACAGAAATAGAGTTCAACAAAGGGGTGTGTTTGTAAACTCAGAAGGAACAGTTGTATTGAAAATTGCGTGTGACTAATCGGTTTACGATTTCATTAAACTATTGAAATCATCAGCGTGTGGATAGCACAATAAGTGAGCTTGCATGAGGCAACTAACTATTTCTTGTAGGAAGTGTATTTCTAGGAAGAGTGTTGTTATACACAGGGTGACAAACAATAATTCAAGTAATATTCTATTAATATATGTTACGTGAGTAGTGTGGAATTGGAAGACAGACATTAATTAAGTATTCATGGTGAATTTGTATGTGGTGAATCTTACTTGTTTATAATATAGATACTTCTTTATCTGTTTATACGGAACAGATTGTTCAACCGCGAGTTTACGAAACAGAACGTAAAAAACATCTCTCAGATGGTGGGCTGTGACATGTAGAGTTAACTGGTCATCTCTCAGACCTGTGGAATATAGAGTTAATTGGACATCTCACAGAAAGAGGGCGGAGAATTGAAGAGATAACTGGACATCTCTCAGAAGGAGGGCTGTGACATATAAAGTTAAATTGACATCTCTCACATAGAGGGCTGTGAGTAGTAGAGTTATTGGACATCTTTCAGATGGAAGGCCGTGAGCAATAGAGTTAATGGGACATCTCTCAGATGGAGGGCCGTGCCCTGTAGAGTTAATTGGATATCCCTCATATGGAGGGCTGTGACATATAGAGATAATTGGACAACTCTCATATGGGAGACGGTGACCTACAGAGTTAATTGGACATCTCTCAAATGTAGGGGTGTGACCTGCAGAGTTAATTGGACATCCCTCAGGTGTAGGGCTGTGACGTGTAGAGTTAATGGAAAATTTCTCAGATGGAGGGTTGCGAACTGTAGAGTTAATTGGACATCTCTCAGATGGAGGGCTGTGATCTGTAGAGTTAATTCGTCATCTCTCAGATGCAGGACTGTGAATTGTAGAGGTAATTGGACATCTCTCCGACGGAAGGCTGTGAAATACAGAGTTAAATGGACATCTATCTGATGGGGGGCCATGAACTTTAGAGTTAATTCGTCATCCCTCAGATGGAGGGCTGTGACCTATAGAGTTATTTCGTCGACTATCAAATGGAGGACTGGGGCTTGTAGAGATAATTGGACACCACTCAGATAGAGGGCTCTGATTTATAGTGTTAATTGGACATCTATCAGATGGAGGTCTGTGACCTATAAAGTTAATTGGACATCTCTCAGATGGAAGGCTGTGAATTGTAGAGCAAATTGGACATCTATCAGATGGAGTGCTGTGACCTGTACAGATAATGTGTCATTTCTCAGATGGACGGCTGCGATTTGAAACGTTAACGGGACATCTATCGGATGGAGTGCTGTGAGATGTAGAATTATTCGGTCATCTCTCAAATGGAGGGCTGTAAAGTGTAGAGTTAATTTGATATCTCTCAGATGGAAGGCTGTGACTTGCGGAGTTAACTGGAAACATCTCAGATGGAGGACTGTGATCTATAGATTTAATTGTACATCTTGCACATGGAGGGCTGTAACCTGTAGAGTTAATTGAACGTCTTTCAGATGGAGGGCTGTGAGCTGTAGAGTTATTTGGACATTTTGCAGATGGAGGGCTGCGACCTATAAAGATAATTGGACATCTCTCAGATGGATGGCTCTGACCTTTAGAGTTAATTGTACATCTCTCAGATTGTGGACAGTGACATATAGAGTTAATTGGATGTTTTTCAAATGGAGAGCTGTGACCTAGAGAGTTAATCGGACATTTATCAGATGGAAAGCTGTAAGCTCTAGAGTTAGATGGACATCTCAAAAACGGAGAGCTGTGACCTGTATAGTTAATTGGACATTTCTTAAATGGAGGGCTGTGACCTATAGAGTTAAATGGACATCTGTCAGATGGAGGTCTGTGAACTATAGAAGTAACTGGACATCGCTCAGATGGAGGGCTGTGACCAATAGAGCTAATTGGTCATCTCCGAGAAGGAGGGCTGTGACCTGAAGAGTTAAATGGGCATCTCTCAGATGGAGGTCTGTGAACTACAGAGGTAATTGGACATCGCTCAGACGGAGGGCTGTGACCAATAGAGTTAATTGGACATCTCTCAGATGGAGGGCTGTGACCTGAAGATTTAAATGGACATCTCTCACGTGCGGGGCTGTGACCTGTAGAATTAACTGGACATTATTTACAAGGATGGCTGTGACATGTAGAGATATAAGAACATCTCTCAGATGGAGGGCTGTAAATTTTAGAGTTAACTGGACATCTAACAGATGGAAGGTTGTGACCTATTGAGTTAATTGGTCATCTCTTAGATGGAGGTCTGTGACATGTGGAGTTAATTGGACATCTCTACGATGGAGGGCTGTAAACTTTAGAGTAATCTGGACATCCCTCAGATGGAGAGCTGTGACTTGAAGAGTTAACTGGACATCTCTCAGATGTAGGATTGTGATCTGTAAAGTTAATTGGTCTTGTCTCAGATGGAGGGCTGTGAGCTGTAGAGTTAATTGGACATCTCTCAGATAGATGGCTGTGACCAATAGATTTAATTGAACGTCTCTCAAATGTAGGGGTTTGAGAAATAGAGTTAAGTGTTCATCTGTCATATGGAGGGCTGTTAACTCTAGAGTTAATTGGACATCTCTCACATGGCGTACTGTGACCTGTAGAGCTAATTGTATAGTAGAGTTAATTGGATATTTCTCAGCTGAAGGATTGGGACCTTTAGAGCTAATAGGACATCTGTCACATGGAGGGCTGTGACCTATAGAGTTAATTGGATATCTCTCAGATGGAGGGCTCTGAACTGTAGAGATATTTGGACATCACACAGATGGAGGGCTGTCAACTATAGAGTTAATTGTACATTTCATACATGGAGGGCTGTGAGCTGTAGAGTTAAATGGACATCTCTCAGATGGAGGGCAATGACCAATAGAGTTAATTGGAAATCTCTCAGTTGGAGAGCTGTGACCTGTTGAGTTAATGGGACATCTCTCACATGGTGGGTTGTGACCTGTAGAATTAATTGGAAATTTCTTACATGGAGGGCTGTGAGATGTAGAGTTATTTGAAAATCTCTCAAATGGAGTGCTGTGATTTTAAAGTGAACTGTTTATCTCTCAGACCAGTGACCTATAGAGTTAATTGGACATCTCTCAGAAAGGGGGTTGTGACTTTTAGAGTTAACTTGACATCTCTCAGACGTAGGGCTGTGACGTATAGATTTAATTGGACATCTCTCAGATGGAGGGCTGTGATTTATAGAGATAAATGGACATATCCCAGATGGAGGGCTGTAAGTTATAGTGTTAATTGGACATGTCTCAGATGGAGGGCTGTGAGTTATAGTGTTAATTGGACATGTCTCAGATGGAGGGCTGTGAGATGTGGAGTTAATTGGACATCTCCCAGATGCAGGGCTGTGAAAAATAGAGTTATATGAACGTCTCTCTGATGGAGGGATATGACCTATAGTGATAATTGGACATCTCTCCTTGGAGGGTTGTGAGTTGTATAGGTAATTGGATATCTGTCAGATGGGGGGCCTTGGGCAATAGACTTAAATGTATATCTCTCGCTAGAGTAAATTCGTCATCTTTCAGATGGAGGGCTGACACCTGTAGATTCATTTGGACTAGTCTCAAATGGAGGACAGTGAACTGTCGATTTATTAGCAAATCACTCAGTTTGAGTTATATCACCTGTAGAGTTAATTGGACATCTTTAAGATGGAAAGCTGTGACCTATAGAGTTAATTGGACGTGTCGCAGATGGAGGGTTGTGACTTGTAGATTTAACTCGATATCTCATAATTGGAGGGCTGTGACATATAGAGTTTATTTGACATCCCTCACAATGAGAGCTGTGAGTTGTAGAGTTCATTGGACATCTCTCAGATGGAGGGCCGTGAGCAATAGAGTTAATGGGACATCTCTCAGATGGAGGGATGTGACCTGTAGAGATAATTGGACAACTCTCATATGGAGGCCTGTGACGAATTGAGTTAATTGGACATTTCTCATATGGAAGGGTGTGAGCTGCAGAGTAAATTTCTCATCTCTCAGATGGATGGATATGATCTGTAGATTTAATTGGACTTCTCTCAAATAGAGAACAGTGATTTATAGACTTATTAGGACATCACACAATTTGAGGTATGTCACCTGTAAAGTTAATTGGATATCTTCCAGATGGAAGGCTGTGACCTATAGAGTTAAATGGACATCTTTCAAACAGAGGGCTGTGACTTGTAGATAAAACTCGATATCTCACAGATGGAGGGCTGTGACATATAGAATTAATTGGACGTCTTTCAGATGGAGGGCTTTGAGCTCTAGAGAGAATTCAAGGTATTTCAGATGGTGGGTTGTGGTTTGTAGAGTTAACTGGAAATCTTTCAGATGGAGGGTTGTAACCTATAGAAGTAAAAGGACAACCGTGAAATGGAGGGCTGTGGTGTGCAGAGTTAATTGGTCATCAGTCAGTTGAAGGGCTGTGAGAAGTAGAGATAATTGGAAATCTCTCAAGTGTAGGGCTGTGACGCGTAGAATTAATGGAAAATCTCTCAGATGGAGGGCTGCGACCTGTAGAGTTATTTGGACATCTCTCAGAAGGAGGGCTGTGACTTGTAGAGTTAATTAGACATCTCCCAGGTGGAGGGCTGTGAATTCCAGAGATAATTCGACATCTCTCCCACGGAGGGTTGTGAACTCTAGAGTTAATTAGACATCTCTCTGATTGCGGTCATGAACTGTAGAGTTAATTCGTCATTTCTCAGTTGGAAGGCTGTAACATGTAGGGTTAATTTGTCATCACTCAGATAGAAGGCTGTGACTTGTAGAGTGAATTGGACATCTGCCAAATGGCAGGCTGTGACCTTTAGATTTAATTTGATATCTCTCAGATGGAGGACTGTGACCTATATAGTTAATTGGATATCTCTCAGATGGAGGTATGTGACCTATAGAGTTATTTGTACAAATCAAATGGAGGGCTGCGACATATAGATTTAATTGGACAACTCTCAAATGGAGGACTCTGAACTACAGAGTTAATTGAACAAACCTCAAGTAGAAGGCTTTGACTTGTAGAGTTAATTCGTCGACTATCAGATGAAGGAATGTGGCTTGTAGATTCAATTGGATATCTCTGAGATGGAGGGTTATGATTTGAAGAGTTAACCGCACATTTCTCAGGTGAATGGCTGTGACCTATAGAGATAATTGGTCATGTCTCAGAGGGTGGGCTGTGAGCAGTAGTGTTAATTGGACATCTCTCAGATTGAAGGCTGTGACCAATAGATTTAATTGAACGTATATCAAATATAGGGGTGTGAATTATTGAGTTAATTTGCATATCTAGTATGGAAGGGCTGTGAACTAAAGAGTTAATTGGACATCGCTCACTTGCGGGAGTGTGACCTGTAGAGTTAGTTGTACAGTAGAGTTAATTGAACATCCCTCAGTTGGAGGGCTGGGACCTGTAGAATTAAATGGACATCTGTCACATGGAGGGCTGTGAACGATAGAGTTAATTGGACATCCCTCAGATGGAGGGATGTGATCTGCAGAGACAATTTGACATCACTCAAATGGAGGGCTGTTATCTGTAGAGTTAAATTTACATATTTTACATGGAGGGTTGTGAGCTGTAGAGTTAATTAGACATTTCTCAGAAGGAGGGCAGTGACCAATAGAGTTAATTGGATATCTCTCAGAAGGAGGGCTGTGACCTGTCGAGTTAACGTGACATTTCTCACATGTTGTGGTGTGACCTGTAGAATTAATTGGACATCTCTTACATGGAGGGCTGTGACTTGTAGAGATATTTGGAAACCTCTCAGATGGAGGGATGTGATTTGTGGAGTTACCTGGTAATCTCTCAGACCTGTGACATATAGTGTTAATTGGACATATCTCAGAAAGTGGGTTGTGATTTTTAGAGTTAACTGGACATCTCTCAATGGAGGGCTGTGGCCTATAGAGTTAATTGGGCATCTCTCAGATGGAGGGCTGTGAATTGTAGAGATAACTGAACACATCCCATACGGAGGGCTGTGATTACAGTGTTAATGGGACATGTCTCATTTGGAGGGCTGTGAACTGTGGAGATAATTGGACATCGATCAGATGGAGGGCTGTGAACTGTATAGTTAATTGTACATCTCTTACATGGAGGGCTGTGAGCTGTAGAGTTAATTGGACATCTCTCAGACGGAGGTCTGTGACCAATAGATGTAATTGGACATCTCTCAGATGGAAGGCTTTGACCTTTTGAGTTAACGGGACATCTGTCACATGGTGGGCTTTGACTTGTAGAGTTATTTGTAAATCTCTCAGATGGAGGGCTGTGACTTCTAGAATTAAATGATCATCTCTCAGACCTGTGGCCTATAGAGTTAATTGGACACCTCTTAGAATGTGGGCTGTGACGTGTATAGTTAAGTGGACATTTCTCAGATGGAGGGCTGTGACCTATAGAGTTAATTGGACATCTCTCAGCTGGAGCGTTGTGAATTGTAGAGATAACTGCACATATCTCATATGGAGGGCTTTGACTTGTAGTGTTAAATGGACATGCCTCAGATGGAGGTCTGTGAAATGTGGAGTTAATTCTGCATCTCAGATGGAGTGCTGTGACAAATAGAATTAATTGATCATCTCTCTGATGGAGGGATTTGACCTATAGAGTAATTGGACATCATTCACATGGAGGGCTGTGAGTTGTAGAATTAATTGGACATCCTTAAGATCGAGGACGGTGAGCAATTTAGTCAATGGGCATCTCTCAGTTATAGAGATTTGACCTGTAGAGTTAACTGGACATCTCTCATATTGAGGGCTGTGACCAATAGAGATAATGGGACATCTCTCACATGGAGGGCTGTGAGCTGGAGAGAAAATTTATTTCAAAGATAGATGGCTGTGAACTTTAGAATTAATTGCATTCTCTCAGATGGAGGACAGGGACTTATAGAGTTGTTTGGATATCACTCAGATTGAGGGATATTACCTATAGAGTTAGTTGGATATCTTTCAGATGGAAGGCTGTGACCTATAGATTTCATGGGACATCTTTCATATCGAGGGCTCTCACTTGTAGATTTGTCTCGATATCTCACAAATGGAGGGTTATGACCTCTAGAGTTAATTGGACATCCATCAAATGGAGGGCTGTGAGCTGTAGAGTTAATTGAACGCCTCTCAAATGGAGTGCTGTGATCTGTAGAGTTAATTGGAAATCTCTAAGATGGATGGATGTGAACTATAGAGGTAAATGGACATCCGTCAGATGGAGGGCTGTGACGTGCAGAGTTAATTGGTTATCTCTCAGATGGAGGGCTGTGACCTGTAGAGTTAATTGGACATCTCGCAGGTGTAGGGCTGTGACCTGTAAAGTTAATGGAAAATCTCTCAGATGGAGGGCTGCGAAATATAGAGTTAATTGGACATCTCTCAGATGGAGGGCTGTGGTCTGTAGAGTTAATTCATCAATTCTCAGAAGGAGTACTGGGAATTGTAGAAATAATTGGACATCTCTCCAACGGAGGGCTGTGAACTATACATTTTAATTGGGCATCTCTCTGATGGGAGCCATGACCTGTAGAGATAATTCGTCATCTCTCAGATGGAGGGTTGTGACGTTTAGAGTTAATTTGTCATCACTCAGATGGAAGGCTGTGACTTGTAGAATTAATTGGACATGTCTCAAATGGAGGGCTGTGAACTTTAGAGTTAATTGGATATCTCTCAGATGGTGGTCTTTGACCTATAGATCTAATTGGACATCTCTCAGATGGAGGACTGTGATATATAGAATTATTTGGACAGCTCTCAGATGGAGTTCTGTGACCTACAGAGTTAATTGGACATCTCTCAGATGGAGTGCTGTGAACTGTAGAGTTAATTCGTCGTCTCTCGGTTGGAGAACTGTGGATTGTAGAGATAATTGGTGATCTCTCAAATGGAGGGTTGTGACCTATAGAGTTAATTGGACATCTCTCAGTTGGAAGGCAGTGAGTTGTAGATTTAATTGGACTTCTCTTAGATGGAGGGCTGTGACCTATAGAGTTATTTGGCCATCTCTCATATGGAGGGCTGTGACTTGGAGAGATAACTGGACATCTCTCAAATGGAGGACTGTGACCTTTAGATTTAATTTTACATTAGAGATAATTGGATATCGCTCAGCTGTAGGGCTGGGACCTGTAGAGCTAATTGGACATCTTTCACATGGAGTGCTGTGAACTATAGAGTTAATTGGATGTCTCTAATTTGGAGGGATGTGATCAGTAATTTTAATTGGGCATCTCTCAAATGGAGGCTGTGACCTCTAGAGATAATTGGACATCACTCAGATGGAGGGTTGTGACCTATAGAGTTCATGGAAAATCTCTTACATGGAGGGCTGTGAGCTGTAGAGTTAATTAGACAACTCTCGGAGGGCAGGGAAGAATAGAGTTAATTGGAAATCTCCCAGATGGAGGGCTGTGACCTGTTGAGTTAACGAGACATCTCTCACATTTTGTGGTGTGACCTGTAGAATTAATTAGACATCTCTTACATGGAGTGCTGTGACTTGTAGAGTTATTTGGAAATCTCTAAAATGGAGGGCTGTGACTTCTAGAGTTAACTGATCATCTCTCAGACCTGTGACCTCTAGATTTAATTGGACATCTCTCAAGAAGAGGGCTGTGACTTGTGGAGATAACTGGACATCTCTCAGATGGAGGGCTGTGAATTTTAGAGATAACTGCACATATCCCATTGGAGGGCTGTGATTACAGTGTTAATTGTACATGTCTGAGATGGAGGGCTGTGAACTGTGGAGTTAATTGGATATCTCTCATATGGAGGTCTGTGACTTGTAGAGATCAAAGTTTGCTCTCTTTTCTTTATTTACTAAGGAAAGTGTCATGAATCTCTGCTTCTACCTGGTCAAGTCAGTCAGCAACTCTCGTGCAGGGTCTAATAGAATTTCAAACACACATCTTGAAGTTAATCGAAATAGGGACGGCCTACCAGTGCACTGGCTTCGAGATGACACCAAGTGAGATGTCGTCTGGTACCAATGACATTAGGCTTTGAGTGTGTGTTTGTATATATATATATATATATATATATATATTTATAGCCACTTGATAACTCAAAATTTTATATTTTTACGTTACTATTATTATTATTATTATTCATTTCTTCTCTCCACCCAGATAACAAGTCTAATGTTTACCCACAGGAAGGTTACAAGGAAATGTTTCATTAATTTGCAGATTGCTTCTAAATGTAAAATACTAAACAACTCCACGAAATGTAGCCCTACTTGAAAAGCTAACAGTTTTTTCGCTAATCAAGGAATTCCCCCTCATTTTATGAAATCCGAGATCCATCACCGTGCTGATGACGGCCCGCCACTTGACCGTATCTTGAGCCAGGTCAATCCAGTCCAGCCCCTCCAAACTGATTTGTTTAAAAATCAATTTTCATATTATTTTTCCATCCACTCCTAGGTCTTCTGGGTCTTTCCTTTCTTTCAGGTTTCATCATCACATCCCTCTATTCACCTCTCATCTTCACCAAACGTGCATGTATTTCTTTATCTGATATGCTAAATAACATTTGGCGACGACTAATAATCATGAATCTTCTCGCTGTGTTATTTCCTACAGTCCCGTCTTACCTCGTCCATCTCAGGTCCAAATATCTTCTTCAGCAGGCTGATTTCTAACCCCCTCAGTTGAAGTTCTTTCCCCACTTTTCTCCAGCTTCGAGGTCGCCAAAGTTGCTTACAACACTCCACCGTATAGAAATGTGACCGGTTACGAACCATTCACGGAGCCACGTACTTGGACTGAAAAGTAAAGTACACAGTGTCTAAATCAAGAAGCTGTTGCCGAACAAAATGAGTACCGCCTCTATCGTTCTCAAAACCACGCACAATTTAGGAACTGAGGAACTATCACAAACAAAATGTCGCGAAGTAAATTTCTCACTGGGGTCGACTGGAGTAAGTTGGGGCGATTTATCTTTATCGTTGCACTGTGCATTTTGTAGTTTATTCAAGTAACACACCAACAAATGCACATATATGGTCTTTAATAATCTAAAATTTACATTAAAACACTTAAAACACTCCAACATGTTTCGATCATACGATCATCCTCAGCGAGCGTATATTGTTCCTTGCTAAAGTTACAGTTTAAAACACTCAGCGATGCAAATCACCGAATGTTTTAAAACACTCAGTGATGTAAAGTATTGAGTGTTTTAAACTGTAACACTTAAAACACTCCTACATATTTCGATCATACGATCATCCTCAGCGAGCACAGTTTGTTTCCCTTGCTAAAGTTACAGTTTAAAACACTCAGTCACGCAAATCACTGAGTGTTTTAAACTGTAAATTTAGCAAGGAACGAAGTATGCTCCCTGAGGATGATCGTATGATCGAAACATGTAGGAGCGTTTTAAGTGTTTTAATGTAAATTTTAGATTATTAAAGACCATATATGTGCATTTGTTGGTGTGTTACTTAAGTAAACTGGGGAAATTTATATTTGTTCATTAACTTATGACGTAAATCCGGCAACAGATAGGGCCTAGAATCGACGTCTGTGCCCTCAAGTATACAGCCGACGGTACAAATTTCATAGTTAATTTTAACCCGATTCAGAATACTGACAAGCATATCAGCAGTAATTCAGAAGCGCGTAAAAGTAAAAGTAAAGTTCAACCTATAACAGGCCACGAAGATCCAGAAGGGGAGTAGAGTTATAGTTCTTCTCTTTCTTTAACTTCGGCGCTAGATGGTTTGGGTGGTCAACGCCACGCCCCGGTCCCTTTACCCCTCGAGAAAGAACCGGTACCCTTTGTATAGGAGGTTGGGTACGCCTCAGAGCCGGTCTGGACAGGTGCGGAAAATCTCGACCACACAGGGATTCGATCTCCGGGCCGTCCTACCTGTAGTGAGTCGCTATAACGACTGAGCTATCCCGGCCCTACTTCCGAAGTGCCTACAGTAATTTAGTCTAGATTGAATCAGGGAGCGAAGTTTGTATTGTTACTACTACTTGCAGATCTTGTGCATATAGCCTACAGATATTCAATCCGTCACCCTGGTGCAACCAACTCCCTTGGAATATTCTTTAGGTGAGTCATCCCCGTTGTGTTTGGTTTTGTACAAATAGGGAATACGTTTTAATAAATCAAAACGCAACTAGTATTGTAGGTATTTTATTTCATTTAAGTTGACGACATGTTTCGGCCCAATTTCTGGGTCATCATCAGGTCACAAACGTAAAATTTTGGAAGCTATACAATGTATATCATAAAATAAGTCACATATATATCTATATGACTTACATTGTATAGCTTCCTACATTTTACGTTTGTGACCTGATGATGACCTCAAAAATAAGGGCCGAAACATGTCGTCAACTTAAATGCAATAAAAACGCAAACAATACTAGTTGTGTATTGACTTATTAAAACGTATTCCTTATTTGTACAAAACCAAACACAACGGGGATGACTAATCTAAAGAATATCCCAAGGGAATTGGTTATACCAGGGTGACGGATTATAGATAGATATCTATATAACTTATTAGTATATATATATTAGATATATATCTATAATAGATATCTGTATAACTTATTTTATGACTTACATTGTATAGCTTCGTCAATTTACGTTTGTGACCTGATGATGGCCCAGAAATTGGGCCGAAACATGTCGCCACCTTAAACGAAATAAAATGCCTGCAATACTAGTTGTGTTTTGACTTACTAAAACTTATTCCTTTGGGATATTTTTTCTTCATATACTTTCATATATATATACAGTAATTTGTATTAAAAATAATTACAAGCAGGACATATGAGATTTACAAGAGCACTTTGAGGCCTCAACAGCCTGGACGAACGAATAAGTACTGGCATGTGTAGAAAATTACAAGCAAGTACCATATTCGAAAGTGGGCCGGGTAGCTCAGTCGGTATAGCGACTGAGCTATGGGCTGGGTGGTCTGGCATCGAATCCCGGTTGGGACGAGATTTTCCGCCCGTCCAAACCGGCCCTGGGTCCCACCCAGCCTCCTGTACAACGGGTACCGGGTCTTTCCCGGGGTAAAGTGCGGCCGGGGCGTGCTGCTGACCACTCACCACTTTCTAGTGCCGCGGTCATGGAAGAGTAGAGCTATAACTCTACCCACCCTCTGGGCCACACTGAGCCTGTACAGAGCCTCAGTGCCTGTACAGTAGAGCTATACCTCTACTCCCCCTATGGGCCGCACAGCCTGTACAGAGCCTCAGTGCCTGTACAGTAGAGCTATACCTCTACTCCCCCTATGGGCCGTACGGCCTGTACAGAGCCTCAGTGCATGTACAGTAGAGCTATACCTCTACTCCCCCTATGGG
>Ga0131853_10008834_pt1 | contig 18369 bp, 11 predicted proteins | sample TergutLab28metaG_FD_92764 | JGI IMG/M metagenome (GOLD analysis project Ga0131853, IMG submission 92764) | Labiotermes labralis P1 segment gut microbial communities from Petit-Saut dam, French Guiana - Lab288 P1 (version 2) (version 2) | ecosystem: Host-associated > Arthropoda: Insects >... | reverse complement strand
TTAGTATTTAGAGGGCAGGTGGTCTCAATTGAAATTTGAGTTACTGAGTTATGTAGTTAAGTAAGTAGGTATATATGTGGAGAATTGGTGGCCTCAGCTACATGTTGACGAAAGTTTGGTAGTTCGCATATTGGCGATTTATATTTTCTGATACAAAAGTGTTGTGTTTTTTATTTAATTTTAACACAAATTAATTTGTGGCTTGTTGGAATGAGGTTTTAAATAAGGATAGGTAAGGCTTAGAAACTGTAATATGTCGGATATGCTGACACAGGACTGCAAGGGATTAAGAGTTTGATGTATATGAAGGAGGATGTCCATATTTTTTATATTTGCAGTTTTTTAAGTTGTGTTCAAAGCTGAGAGTCAGAAGTGTATAATAATAAAACAAAAGATGATTTGTAGTTTTCTTTATACCCTGTATCTATGTCAAATCATTACATTAATCTGTAACCCTGAGCAGGTTGCTCAAGTGGTAAGGCTTCTCATCTTTCCTTGTTCAGAATTAAAGATTCATCTGGGTGACTTACAGTCACAATTAAATTTTTTTATTGTGTTCCTCACTCCATATTTTATCACTTATATAGTTCAATCCCTCATTCTCTCTACTTATTTTGCTAACTGACCTCTTCGTTTGATACACTATCATTAAGTAACCTGTTCAGCTTCTGTCCCAAATGGAATATGCATTTACTGCACCAATATTTATTGTAGTTATTTCTGTCTCATTCTTGCTGCATTGCATGTGACTGGAACAGAATTTAAGTTATGTCTGGTGGAAAACTGACGGAAAATGCCACATGAATGGGAGGATGATATAAAAATTGATCTGAAGTGGGGTGGGAGAGTACATATTCTGATCATTGCGCTCTGAATAGGGATCTGTGGCTGTCTGTTGCACATATAGTAATGATCCTTCAGGTTCCACAACAGGTGGGGAATTTCTTGACTAGCAGAGTGACTTAACTTTTCAAGAAGGACTCATCTCTATGGATTGGGTAGGTATGGTGTTATATCTGGACACTTGATTCCTTGATATGCAGGCATTCTTCACTTAGTACTCTTTAATTGGTTGCAGAAAATAGAGCACTAAATGAAACAGTATTAGAAGAGGGAACTTTTCACGTAAGAATTAAGGTTCATAGATCTAATTTGTAATCTCACCTTATTTTTAAATGATTATTAATTCCAACATGTGGTGTATTTCAGTAATGAAATCACATTAATGATTAGAAGTAAAAAAGGATACTATTTTGAAGCACTTTAAGGAATTGCTAACTTTCGCATTCCTTGATTTTTGTCTTTAATTTTTCAAAATAGATTGTACTGTCAACCCTGCTAAATATAATGCTTGGAAACACTGAACTGGTGTTTAGGTGCTTCCATACATCTAATAACATGCAGCTTCACTGGTAATGACAAGCCTTTCCTATGTGTCATTACAGAAGCTTTTATCAGGCATGTGTTTTTGGACCTTTGACAAATTATGATTTTTTATGACCAAGGAAATACAAAAAAATATAGTATACTAAACACATGAGATGCAACATATACCACACTGTACCATGTAAAGCACAAAAATAGTGTATACATGCTTGTATGATTTCTTGTAGTTTCTTTAAAAACTGTGGTCATATCCCACTCCTATTCATTTTGACAAGCTGAGGATACTGACAGGCTGTACTGGGCCATCAGTCAGCATTGAGAATTGGTAGTAAACACAAATTAAATTGCTGAGAAACTAGTTAACCTGCATAACATTTTTGTGCAAAAAAATGAGTTGGCAATAGCGGTAGTGAAACATTGCTAAGTGAAGTACACTGTAGCAGGGGCTACTTGTTGTGGATACTTTTTCACATATTGTGATGTATAATGTTCAGCAATTTGCAACTCCATACCACTTATTTGGGTTTATTCTATAAATCTACACATTCCTCTTTCAGAGCCATTAGCTTTCAATGAAGTGGCCTGCACGTTGTCACTGAAGAATGAACTCCTCAGACATGGAGAATGGAGATGGGAATGAGTATGGATTGGATGCTTCTCCATCTTCAACCAATAATGAGATAGGAATGGCTGGTGCAGGTGAAGGAAAGACAGCTGGGCAGCCTCTATCTGACTTTTTGCTACAGCTAGAGGACTATATCCCTACAGTAAGAACTGCAGGCACTATAGTATATTCAGCCCTTTCCAGATTTTATCTGGCATTATGTTACCTCTCATTTCTATTACTTGGGCATTTATATGGCTGTATTGTCATTCAGTGTGTATTTCCTTAACCATGATGGTACTACAAACCAAAAATTAGAAACATGCATTAGTTACACATTCCCATGTTTGGAACCATCATATTCATCTTTAGGGGCTGTACATCATATATTGGCTGTTTAGTAACATAAACACTGTGCTAATTTATGAATGGTGTATGGCCCGTTGGGCATGGTTAACTGAAATGAAGTTTTTAATTTTTTATGTTTTGTGTTGTAGTGGTCAAGGAAATATATATTATATTATCTTATATTCAAATAACCAGTTTAACTGTCCAATGTTTGGGCCGGTACACCCTGGAGACTGCACAACTTTGCCCGTGGATAAACCTTGACAACTCTGATTCAGAAGTCCTTCTACATTGCAAGAATCAAAAGAATTGGCAATGCTTAAGTTTGCACATTTAGTTTAAGTATGGTTGAAATAGTAGTGTGAAGACAAGGCTGCTCAGTGTTGTGTAAAGGTAAGCGATAAGTTGTCCATATGTATCCCACAAAGGCATACAGGTGGAGGAGAAGTATAACTTTACTTATCCTCAGCACTAGATGGGGGTTGAGTGGTCAGCCTTACACTCTGGCTGCTTTGTCCCTGGGGAAAGTGCTTGCAGTACGCATCAAATAGGAGGCTTGGTGGGCCCCAGAGCCAGTCTGGACATTCTGCCATTGGCTGGTTCCTGCAAAAGATGACTGGATATCTATTACCCTTTGATCAAAAAGCAAATTGTAAGGTTATATAAATGTAATTTCAGTGCCACCTACTCTTTTTATTTCAAGTTGTTTGGCTTGTAGAGTATTATGTGTGGAAGCAACGTCCTTAATTTGTAACTTTTAAAAAAATGTGCAACTGTTTCTGAGGAATTTATTATTTATGAAAGTATTTTTCAAAATTTTGAATGTGTGATATCAGAAGTGAGGGGTTTTAAATATTTCACTGCCATGATTAATAATGGATTATGAGCACAACATTCTCTGATACATTGAATTGAAAGTGTGATGGAGGTGGATTGGTAATGATTTATATGTCTGAAGTGGAGGGTATACAAGGACAAAAATAACACAATATAAAATTTATGATGAACAAATTCAATTAATTATTCTTAGGTAGTAGACCGCAGTCTTTTAGAGTATGACGCTGTGTTGATTGATAATATGTTGAGGATGTTATGGAGAATCTTGCTGCCTCTTTGTTCAGGGAGTCACAGAGGGCTGTTAGCTACGTTGGTGATTGTCTAAAAACAAACATTTTGGAGACATGCTCTGTCCCTGTCATCCACCCAGACAATGATAGGAACAGAGCAGATCTTTGAAGCACTGGCACAGCTGATTGCCTGGGAGTATTTTAGAGGATTAATGCTAATGTGTGGATTATGGTATAGAGTTTGTTTATTTTCTGCCCACAGATCCCAGATGCAGTCACTGCCTTCTATCTACAGTCAGCTGGATTTGAAACATCAGATCCAAGAATGTATGTATTGATTTGGAAATATGTGTACTCTCTCATCTTTGGTTGAACTTCTTTCTATATTACCAAGTACTCCATAAAATAAGTTACAGGAAGAACCTAAAAACACTTCCATCTGTATAGAGTAGTGATGGGTAATCTGCAGGCTTCATGCACCATGCTGGATTTGTGTGTGTGACTCCCATGAGTTCTGGAATTACTGTAATTTAAACCAATGAATGCACACATTTGTATTAGATTTAAAATAATATTATAAAAGCCACTATCTCCAACATGTTTTGGACCTTAGTGGCCCATCATCAGGGAGTTCAATAATTGTATGTTATTATTGCATGTATAAGAACTGTCAAAAATTCTTCTACATGCAAGAGACAACATAATATTCTCACCGTCATCACCATATATGATGATGATGGTGAGAATATCATGTTGTATAGCCAGAAATTTTCAAATTCACAGTTTGGATATTCAGGGAAACTGTGATTCCAAAGGGTCTCACACAGGCCATAAAATATACTTACTGAATGTGAGCAACACAGCATGAAATAATCCAGTCTGGAAAACAAACTTAGACTATAGAAGACAGGCAATGTATGTATAACATAACATTGAGGTACATTCTTGCAACCACTGTTGCAGTGGAAAAGCAATGAGTATTGCATGTTCTGAGTGTGCATTTGTAGCCTTAGGTATCAAGCATGCAATGTGCATGCCACATTATATTTTTATCTGTGGCCTGTCCGGCTCTGCAATATTTTTTCACATTATCTCATAAAGGGCACAATAAAAAAAAAAAGGGACATAAAATGTTTGTTTTGATATTCGCTGCAACCTTGGTCTGAAACATTTCTCATTCCGAGAAGAAGTGAGCGACAGATGATCAGAAATGTGTATTGGTCTTCATACAAAGTACCTGTTATTCTTGTCAGATATGAATGAATCTTGAATTATCTGGACATATTTTTGACAAATACTCAAATATCAAATTTCATGAAAATCCATCTATTGGGAGCTGAGTTGTTCAGTGCGGTTGGACAGACAGACATACAGACATGATGAAGCTAAAAGTTACTTTTTGCAATTCTGCAGACATGCCTAAAAGTGATACCATTCACACTGATACATAACTGAGACTTGTAGAGCATGTTGACTGGTAGACGTCTGTTCTTGCTTGCTGGTGACTGATTTTGTTGCATAGTAATGTCTGCCTTTCTACACTCGAAGTATATCTTTATTACAGTGAGTTGCAATACTTCAGACTGCAAAATTATAATTACAGTGATGCATTTAAGGTTGGCTTTATGGGAACAAATGATAGAAAATATTAAAATAGAAACCCTGATTGAATATGTTGAACAAATTAGCTCCCAAATGTGATTGTTCTTGTAAGTACACATTTTAGTATTTAATTTATTAATAGCAACTTGGTTAATTCTGTCTCATGTTGATGGAATAATATGAAAATATTCTGACGGTCCCATTATCATTTACTAAATATTGTCATATTTGTATGTTGTCATTTCACACAATTTAGTCACTGTCTTTTACGCATGGTACTCAATGATGGTCCATTTAATTGCCTCACTTACTATGAAATGCATCTTTTAGTCTTCTTGTCTGTTATTGTATCATGTAAACTAACCTTCATGTTCAGCATGATCAGAACTACGTTACCTGCAAAAGTTTTCCAGTTCCAAGAGAGGTGCTTCATCTAAATGTTCTCTTCTAATAATTGTGTGTTGCAAAACACAATCATTTGTCACTCTTGTCCACCATATTAAGAGATGTTTCATTGGGCTTTAATATTATCCATTTGCCTTCAGGTATTGTAGAGGCATTCTGAACTGCTTCCCTGATCTTGGATAGGCAGGAATTAAAAATTCTCTTAACTTCACTAGGTTGTGTGCCAGTAAACCATCACATAAGATAATTAGGCAGTGGATATGCTTCATCCCATAATATCACCAATGGAAGTTGTACATCTGATAATGGTAGTCCCATGTTATCCGGCATATTGAAATTACTTGGGTTCAGAGTCTGAGAAAGGGAATGTGGGCAAAAAAAATTCCACATTTGGTTTGCTTTACATAATCAGCATTGTTAACAGCAGTGAATCTATGCCAGGCATTAGCAAGACCTTGAAGCATAGTGGAATAATAATGCTTATAATTATATTACATATGCTCTGAATTTGAAGGGCATTTTGTCTTATGTTTTCCATCAATACTGCTTATGTAGTTTAGAAAATGATGTGTAAGGAAGATCTCATCTGATGTTGTGGATAGCATTTCTCTGGCAGGTACACACATATGAAGAGGTGCTAGGAATTTCCAAATACCTTCACAGACCTCTGTGATTATGTAATATTGCTTACTATACCCTTTCTCTGAATGGGCCATTGTTACTTTGTGACTGAAACAAAATCATAAAATGAAAATAGATAATTGGTCTACACGTGTACCTTCACTGCATGCATTTCCGTACAGTGTTCATTGTTGGTTAACACCTGGAGTCAAGTTGCATTTAATGTGATACCTCTTAGGTATGCTGTGTTTTTGGTGTGTTCTGCAGAGGCTTATACATACGTAGTCTTGCCTTAAGTTCTGTTACAAGTACAATGTTTCCTAGAAGGAAATTAAACAAAACATCCACCTTTTGAGCCAAATAATGTATTTGCAATAGTTTTAATTTTTCATTTATAATGACACAAAATACAGATAAAATACACAAGCCTTGGGACACTCCAGCCACTCTGCTGTTGCCGCATGTACAGGCTGCAGGGGATCTCACTTGTTGGACACTTACAATTTGGGAACATGCTAGCTATAATTGTGCTTGAGAAGAATGGTCTTAAGATCAACACCTGCAACTTTTTTGGGACTCTGCCTGTGCTTTGTTGATGGGTGTAGCAAACACAAGGCTGAGTGGAGACTACAGTCACCGAAATGTAAATGCTGTATCACTGATTAAAAGGATGTGTATAATTCATGCATGGACTACTAAATTCTGTAGTGATGATTGAGCCCTCAACCCTGGTAGGTCAGTAACAGATGGTGCACCATATCCTACACTCATGTGAGAAATATAAGCTACCAACCATCAAACCAAACTCATTTTTATGTATGAGATGTAGTAGAACTTTTGAGTCTGAAGGAATCTTCCAGGACTGCATAGGACACACTAGTTGACAGAAACCTGCAATTATGCATTCAATAAAAACTACACCCCATATTCTTTAAAATAGAGGCAAAACAGCCAAGAACACATGAAAACATCTCAGGGATAAATTCTATGCAGAACTGAACAAATGAATGCATATAAATGTGTAGGTTCTAATTATTTTCCTTCATAAAGGTGTCTCAGTGGAGTTAGTTCAACCTTTACAGTACAAGCGTCCTAGCCATAGGACAGCATTTAAATTATTTAAAGCCAACTGGCATATGAGAGTCCTGCCGGCAGGACAACCACAGCCTCAGCCATTTAAATATTTTGCTCTCGATGCCGTGGGATATTAAGGGAAACTCATTCTTAGCACCACTCTAGAAGTTTTTTCCAGCTTCATGCTCCGACTGATTTATCCCTTGATTGAAAGCCCCATGTATCCATTTTTTTATGACGCTGTTTGTACCTACAGCCAGTAAGGATGTAGTGGCGTTGATGCAAAGCTTATTTTTCCTGCTCTGTTCATTTGGCTTGTGAATGACTAACTGTTTAGCTTGGAGAGTGTATCTATGCAGCACTTAGGTTACAGTGATAATGTGGTGACAGGTTACAATAAACAGAACTTTATCTGCCATCCTTTTCTCTGAAGGGCCCCATTTACAACTCGACAATATTGCATTTTGTTTCTCAGACTTCGGGCTGAGTTTAGATCCAGTGTTGCATAGAGAGCTTGTTTTTATTCCCAGTAATCATTTGACAGTCGGTGTGAGTGGTGGCATAATGAGTCAACCAAGCAAGAGGCCAAGGTTGCTGCAGCTCCGCAAAATATCTGAACTGATTGTCGACAGTGATAGTGACGAAGAGAGAGTATCAAGCGACGTCAGTTCAGTTGAGGGAGGATATGAAAGTGTGCCAGGGTTGTCACAACCTCAACCTTACCACCAAACAGCCAGTTGTCATGAGTCCAGCAGTTCAGTTTCATCCAGTGCCTCTGACGAAGAGAATGCTGGTGAGAGTGGGCCAGGTGAACAGACTCAACAGCCAGTAACCCTAAAATGGACACGCCCCTCTTGCCTTCAGAGCATTGTAGCACACACATATACAAGGGGCCCAAGAGGAAAGAAGGACAATGAAGTGTCCCACATAAATGACGGCTCCAGTTCACTCAGTGTTTTCCTTCTGTATTTTGCAGAATTTATCACTCTTTTGGTGGTGGAGACTAACCGCTACTACCAAGATTACATTGACGGACTTGACGATGGACCCTCTCCTGAACCTTACGTTACTGAAGCCGAAATGTTTGTGTTTTTGGCATTGGCAATACAGATGGGACGTGGCGTAAGAGACAAACTGACAGACTACTGGTCAACATTGGATCAGCTAAACACACCTTTCTACGGCACCATGATGAAACGGGACTGATACCTTCACATCCTTCGTTACTTACATATTACTGACAACAAGAATGAACCTGATAGGACAGACGAAAAGTTTGACAGACTATGGAAGATACGAGACCTGTTTGAAATTCTAAATGCCACATTTTCCAAATTTTACAACCCTTCAAATAATCTGGCTATTGACGAAGTTATTGTTTCCTTCAAGGGAAGGGTGATTTTCGAACAGTACATACCAATAAAACGCAAGCGTTTTGGCATCAAAATTTTCAAACTTTGTGACTCGACTGGATACACGTATGACATGAAATTGTACTTGGGGAAGGACAGACAGTGCACGGCACAGCATGTGACAGTAACCCATGCGACAGTGACAGAACTGACGAGGAAGATAGAAGGACGTGGGCACAAATTATACATGGACATTTTCTTTTCTTCCCCTGAATTGTTTGATGACTTGGTGAAGAAACAGATTTACTGTTGTGGCACTGTCAGGCCAAACAGGAAAGGCATGCTACAAGACCTAAGACCGAAGACAACAAAACTGAAAAGGGGAGACATTCGCGTAAGGACCAGGGCTGGCTTGACAGCAATACTGTGGCAGGACAAGAGAGACATATGCATGTTGACTAATATTCACAGTGCCCCCAGTGGAAGGTAATTTCTGCAATGAAGGAGGAATAGCCATAAAGCCGCAAATTGTGATGGATTATAACCATCATATGAGCTATGTGGATAAGGGTGACAGAATGGCTTACAGTTACTCAATCAGCCGTCGCACATTCAAGTGGACGAAAAAATTGTTCTTTCATCTGCTAGACCTGGCCATTCTCAATAGCTACATTCTTCATTCCTCGTGTAGGGGTAAGAAAATGTCACATAGAGATTTTCAATATACCCTAGTGAGGAATATGTTGGCACATGCTGGACCGGAATGGAGAGTGCCAAGGCCGTTAGGTAGACCACCTAACGTTGAATCGCACGTTGCCAGTCTTGAAGTCTGCAGCAGCAAACATTGGTCTATCCCATCTGAGACGCAGATGAGGTGTCGCATGTGTAAGGCCAGGGGTGTGACACAGAAAGTGTCCGTGAAGTGCCATAAATGTGAAGTGGGACTGTGCGTTAAAAAAATATGTTTTGAATATTACCACACAAAGGCATAGTTCTAACAAAATCAGGTGCGACCTCCTTAAGAAATCCTGGAGACTCAAGCCAATATGTAAGTAAAAGAAACTGAAATTTTTGCATATTCCATACAATTTGTTTGTCTATTCGCGAACTAAAATTATTACTGCTTTCTTGAACACATGCAGAAATGTCTCATGTCTTATTTCCCGAAAAACGCTATTTAATCCATTATTCAATCTCTTTTGGTTCCCGGAATATTAACGTTTTTTGTAAACCATGTGCTAAAATTTAAATGTCTAGTGAAAAAAATGTCGTACATGAAGGTGGACTGTAGCCATTTAAATGTGATGCGAAAAGGTTAAATTGTTAATTCTTAAGCAATGTACCACAGAATCACAAAATTTGAAAAGTAACCTGCATTTTTATTCTGTGCAACTTGATACAGAGCTGACTATTTCTGGAAAGCCAGTTATACTGGTATTTATGACGATTTCGTTGCTGAATGCTCTTCTACTGAGAATAAATACGCACACCAGCACCATCAGTGTTCCTTGGGTTAACTCTTTAGCAGAGAATGAGGCCTAGAACCAGAAGTGCCCATTTGAAGAAGCAGCAACAGAAATTTAAAGGAGAAGATGTGATCTGATGCAGTCAATGGTAATGGGACATGAAAACTGGGACACAACGTGTAATTTCTTGATAAGTTTCAGAAAACTTACAAGTTAACTTCTGAACATTGGGCGGAAATTTGAGAGGTGATATTTTAGGAGACTAAGGAACAAAGAGGGAACCAAAGTAATACTGATTTATCTAAAATGTAGTCCTGAATAATGAAGGTGAACATTCAAAACAAATGCAGGGCAGGTACCACTTGTCAGCACAGTCACTTTCCAGACTTTCAACAAGTGGCATTTGCATGACATTCAGGCTTATGTGATCATTCATTTTAAGAGTAGTTTATTTTATAGTATTTTCTTCTTTGTTATGGAGTACTTTGTATGTGATTGTGAATAAGGAATTAACGGAATTTAAAAATAACATGAAATTATAACAGGTTTTTTTTGGGGGGGGGGGGTGCGTGGTTGGTGGTACTATGACCAACATACATACTGAGCCAGCATGGCAGTAGCATCAATATAAAGCTATGAGATGGGCTGTGCATGTGGCATGAATGGGTGAGAAGAGGGGGGGCATATAGGGTCTTGGTAGGGAAACCAGAGGGAAAGAGACCACTGGGGAGACCTAGGCGTAGATGGGCGGATAATATTAGGATGGATCTCCAGGAGGTGGGATGTGGGTATGTGGACTGGATTGGGCTGGCCCAGGATAAGGATGGGTAGCGGACGCTTGTGAGTGCGGTAATGAACCTTTGGGTTCCATAAAATGTGGGGAATTTCTTGACTAGCTGCAAACCAGTTAGCTTCTCAAGAAGGACTCTGCACCATGGAGTAAGTAAGTAAGTATGTATGTACAGCCACCACACACACTGACTTCATGAGAATTGTAGCAACTAAATATTTGAGCCCATTTTATTGTAAATAGGATGATTTTAATGTTTTAAAGATTTTATAATACTGAGATTTCAATGACTATAGTATGAGAACTTGCATAAAGCCTATATGAAGCATCTTAAATTGTATTACCAAAAGCTGCATTTGAAATGTAACTTGGCAAGGTATTGATTACAAGCCTCCTGAGGATGACACAATAGTATCAAAACATGTAGGAGTGTGATAATTTGTGTATTTGTTGGTCATAGTACAAAACAATAAAAGATGCATGGTGCATGTATTAAAATAAATTTAAAAAGTAGTATCGTGTTAGATGTAAGATAATTACATACAATAATGTTAAACATTATAATAGAATAAGTACATAATAATTATTCTCTACTGAAGTTTTTGTCATATCACAATGTCACCATGAGCCCCTTTTCAAGTCTAATGGACCTTTTAAAATGTGTATTTTGCATTTTGATTGATGTGTGAATTAATCTGAAGTGTACTTAAATGTGTGCTCCTGTCAAAGAATGTCCAAAACCATTCTTTGTAATTAAGGAAGTCTTTGAAGATTATGATGCTCTCTGAAATTATGCACATAATGCTTATTCTGTGTACTTATGTTTCTCTTTTGAGTCACTAGAAGACTTCTCCACCAGATATTTTACACTAAAGGAAATGCATGTCCTTCCTGTAACATCCTACTTACAAATGAGAACTGTCAACCACATTCTTTTCAGCTCAGCTTGGCTCGCAGTGCCAGTTGTCAGATTTTTACATTGATTTTTAGTGGTGTTTTCCTAGTCTTATGATGTATCTTGTGGTTTGTATATTCTGTCACCATTTCTGTGACATATTTTCATTGAACATGTATGTGTTGTTTCACATCACCTCTCAACAGCTTTTCAGTCAGATGTACTTCATTTAGCAGTTGCAAATATTGTGTATTCCACTAACATGTTTATCATGTCTCTGCTCCCTGTTATAATCTGTGGTATTTTGAGTGTGTAATCTCCAAATACAAGATGGTGACAGATGAATACCTAGCCAGTTCCTTTAGGTTCCAAATACAAATCTCTGCAAAGCTGTTTGTACTAATATTCATGGCATCATGTAAAAGCCACTTCAGGGAAAATTATTTGTTAAAATTTGATTTTAATGCAATGTAAAGCAGAGAGAAGTGATAGGAGCCAAAATTAAATTTTTGTTTAAACTTGTAATATAGACCATTCATACAAGATTGGTTGAATCCAACACATATTTTCAAGATTATGAACCATGCAGGTACACACACTGTATTCCCAATTACGTGATCATTTTATGCACTGTGCATACGTTTCATAATAATTCCTTTACTTTTGATTTGTGTAGAATTCGTCTAGTATCTCTCGCTGCCCAGAAGTTTGTGTCAGATGTTGCCAATGATGCACTGCAGCATTGTAAGACAAGGGGAGCCTCTCAGACAAGCAAGACAAGTAAAGGGAAGGATCGTCGTTACATCCTGACCATGGAAGATCTGACACCTGCCCTTGCTGAGTATGGGATCACTGTGAAGAAGCCACATTACTTTGTATGAAACTAATACTTTGTAAATGTGTTGTGATGAATTTGACTATATTTTTACAAAGGTGTTAAACAAAGGCAAAAGTACTGTTACATTTGTAAATTATAAATTTGTTATCAATTACATAATTCTGATTTCCTGAATACTTTAAAAGCAATAACTATAAAGTAAGACTGGCACATAACGTGATTATTCTGTTCATCTAAGTGTACTGTACTTTTAGTTTTTGAAACAATATATGCAACTTCCTTGTATCAAGATAAGGTTTATGGTTGTCCTATTTTACTCTTTAGATTTTACAAAGACAATTAAGATAATGGTAATAATGAACAAATAATGCATACAAATTAAAATCTTAGGGTCTCCAGGTGGTTGAATATTACTTTTCTCTGGGATGGGACATTTTGCGCTCTGATAGATATGTACGGAGTTTTCAGAGAAATCTACAACCATCATCAATCCTCTGGTTGGCAGCAAAAACTATTTAAATTGTTTGTTGGTTCCCTCGTGAAACATGGTTGGCAACTTCATGTGTGTGATAAGGATGAAGGTGTAGGCATGTATTTGAATTATCTTGTTTGAACCTTGTTAGGTTTTGTCATTTTTCCCAGTCTGTCTTGAAGGAAATACTACCTTGTAAATAATTTTGTTCAATTCCACTTCCCCACACTTGTGCACATGCTCATGGAGGCTAACACCCAAATTCAGTGATTAATATATATAAGTAAGAATGCCATGTGTCTTACTTTAATGGGTTTTGAAGAGCTTTGTTCTAGGCCCCCCCCCCCCACCAGAATTGAGTTTGGGACACTGTGTGGTCTGGGTCCCCTCCCCCCACAAGTCATAAAAATCTGACATTTCTGGCAATGTATACAAACATTTTGACTTTCCCAGGGGGGGAGAAAACATCGACAGGAGAAGTGAACCTATAAGTTACCAACAGGAAGGAAGAGGATAGGGAGAGGCATATGTGTTCAATAGTGGTAAGAGAATCTGGACTGAGACCATAAAGGATGAGGAATGGATACATAAAGACAATTCAGTGAAGTGAGCGAGTTTGAATTTGTGTTTTTCGTCACGGTTTCACATATTTGAATCATGGAGCAGATATGAAGCACATTACTTAGCATTGGCCATAATTACACATCATTATGCGTTTTATGTTGTTTTGTCATTATTATTGTTTTTCATTTTTGCTTGCGCTGCTTCGTACTCTTGCACTCACACATGACTTCTTACATATGTGTAATTTATACCATTGTAATTCATTTCTATCAGCTTCCACCACTCTGTTACCCCATCACAGCTGTATGATGCAGTAGTTACAATTAAGATATGCCCATCAACAAAGGACATAAATAAGTATGCGTTGATCAATACAGTATGCTGACAATATTGTGTCGGGGGCGTTATTAGACATTGCATATACATGACACGGAAGATTGAAACAGCAAGTTACATTGCATGTACATGACACGAAAGGATGAAAGACCAACGTACTTTATCGCTCTCTGACACTGTACCGTTTTGAGTTTGGTGTTTTAGTACCGCATGCTGGCATTGGTGTCGCATTATCGGCGGACTTACGATGCATGGATCAGAGGCGATTGGTCGTGCAACTTCTATCATCACATAACCTCTCTTATCATGTATAATCTGTGAGTTCAGAGGCGCTATGCTAGTGTAAACAAAATAAACGTAAGCACTGTTGTGCCTGATAAGGATGTAATGATGATAGTGAACCAGCGGAATGTGTTAAAACGATTGTGATTCGAACTTCGAAAACGTTATCGCTGTGTTGGAATAACGACCAATGTTGTACTTACGTGTCTTTTGTGGTAGGTCAATGTACGTGGCAACGGAAGTGTAATTTGGAGTTACGCCTACAGGTGTCTGTTAGGACACACGTATTAGCTTGGTTGTGGGGAATGCAGGTAGTGTGAAAGTTGTGGGTAAACACTAGCGTTACAAGTGGATGTGGAGAGGAAACCCAGAACAATGGACTTAAAAAAGACAACGATTTTAAAATACACAAGTCTTGTAACACTTACACTGCAAAATGCTATATTAGGTTTAAGTATGAGATATGCTCGTACACGATCCGGAGACATGTTTCTCTCTTCTACCGCAGTTGTGATGTCAGAAGTTGTAAAGCTGTTGACTTGTATTGTGTTTGTGTATCAAGAAGAAGGCAATTTTGAAAGGGCATTTGCCGCTTTGCACAACACCGTTATAAAACAGCCAATAGACACACTGAAAGTTTGTGTACCGTCGTTTTTGTATATAGTTCAGAATAACTTGTTGTATGTGTCGGCTTCTCATTTGGATGCAGCCACATACCAAGTGACATACCAGCTAAAGATCCTCACAACTGCCATGTTTACTGTGCTGATTCTTCGACGGAGTCTTTTCCCTCTTCAGTGGGGAGCGCTGGTAATTCTTCTGTCAGGTGTTGTAATGGTACAGTTAGCCCATACTGGTACACCATACTTGCCTTCTGGTGTGGAACAGAATCGATTGCTAGGATTTGGTGCTGCCCTTTCTGCTTGTGTTTTATCAGGTTTTGCAGGGATATACTTTGAGAAACTGCTCAAAAGCTCGGATATTTCAGTGTGGATGAGGAATGTTCAACTAAGTTTTTTATCACTCCCATTTGGACTCTTCACTTGCTTTATGTATGATGGAAGAACAATTCAAAATACTGGATTCTTTTTTGGGTATGACTGGTTTGTGTGGTATCTTGTCAGCTTACAGGCTGGAGGAGGACTGATAGTTGCAGTGGTTGTGAAGTATGCTGACAATATTCTGAAGGGATTCGCCACATCGTTGGCTATTGTTATCTCATGTGTTGCATCTGTGTACCTGTTTGATTTTCATGTCACATATCAATTTGTGTTAGGTGCATCTCTTGTTATATGCTCCATTTTTATGTACAATCACAAACCATCAACACAAGATGGTGAAGCCACACAGACTTCTAAAGTGTGACACACAACTTCTGTGTGTCCCGAACAGTCAATTAAAACCATTGTGCAATTACACGAACATTTAATGTGAGAGGACGTGAACGAAGTGGTATTATCATTACTGCTGCTGCTACTACTACTACCACCACCACCAACACCACCCTTACAATCATCACCACAACTTTGTTACTGCTGATGCTAATATTGTGGGACTACAGTTGCTGATTAGTTTGCTGGTTGAACATTGTATGGTTTGCTGATCACTGCTGTATCCAATTTTATTTGGGACCCATCTGTGTATCAGCTGGATAGAGCGTGTGGTAAAAACTTAAACTTAGCTTCTGATGTAAAGTTTTGAAGTCCTTATTTCAAACTTCCTCTCTTCATTGTAAAAAACTGCATAATCTATATTCTTACTGTTTATTTATATTTCTATATTTTATTGAGGAAAATTGTAGTTATAGCTGTGGTGTATTGCCTCCAGTGAATTTTAATGTACTGACCCAATTGTGTTCATAGGTGCTGAGTTTCCAGTAGAACACGTAATACAGTATCTGGCAGTTCCCAATGTGCCAAATTATTGCCTGGTATAAAACATATTTTATTTCCTAAAATTTTGTTTTTTAGGAGTCACAAAGTTGTACTTTTGTGCTTGAAACTGTGGTTAAAGAATTTACAGTTACCTGGTTTTGAGGTTTGTTTTTTATTTTAGTTTGATATTGTATGTATTTTTATTCTTTAACATGTGCTCATCAGAATGGTAGTGAATTGTCTTAGGAGGATCTTTGTGAGACATTTGGATTAAAAGCATTATATTTGTTCAGAGTGTACAGTAGTTGATGTAAGAATTTTGATACAAGTCTTACTTGTATTTGCCTGATATTTCTTTTCTCCCCCCAACATTTGGTCACACTGTAACAGGATTAATGTTTGTATGTGTTAGATGGCATGGTGTGTCCTCAGGTTGTGGATGGAGGAATGGCCTCCACTGTGGAGGGTAGCTGTGAATATACTGAATAAGCAGTTGTGGACAGTTGACAAAGGGTGCTTCTCCAGCTGGGGGGTTTTGTGAGGTGCTAACAACACCTTTCCATAAAAATGTGTCATGTTAAGAACCATTAAAAAAGTCCTGAAATTGGACTGGTACTTTGGTATGATATTTTTAAATTGTATATATTGTGTCACTGTACTGATATATTGTTGTGTACTGACGATATATAATACATTATACAAAAAAAAATTGTTAATACACAACGGGATGGCCTCTGTCAAATGTCATATATAGGTTCAGAGAGGTTGCTGGCATAATATAATTGTTTTGAATTTGAATGCACCATGTGAGGAGAAACATGATGATTCAAAAGACAGTTTTAAGGCTTATTATAGCAGATTTTCAGATTATTTTCCTAAGTACCATATGGAAATTCTCTTAGGAGATTTTAATGCAAAAGTGTGGAGAAGAGTATATTAAAACCAACAACTGAGAATGACAGTCTACATCAGAATAGTAATGATAATGGTGTTAGGCTTTGCCACATAAAAAATTTCGTTTTTAAGAGCAAGATGTTCCGCACTGAAACTTTCAGAAATACACCTGGACCTCTCCTGATGGGCAGACTCAAAATCAGATTGATCGCATATTGATAGTTAGGAGATGGCATTCAAGTATACTTGATGTATGATCTTCAGGTTCCATACAGTGCAGGGAATTTCTTGACTAGCTAAGAACCGGTTAGCTTATCAAGAAGGACTCTGTTGTATGTGCTACATCCCTTGGTAGGTGAGCACACACTTACTTAATTACTTACTTACTTACTTACTCCATGGAACAGAGTTCTTCTTGAGAAGCTAACTGGTTTTCAGCTAGTCAACAAATTCCCCGCATCGTAGGGAACCCAACAGTTCACTACCAAATTCACAATTGCCCACCACCTGTCCCTATCCTGGTCCAGCTTGATCCAGTCCATACTCCCACATCCTACTTCCTGAAGATACTAGCAAGCACTCCATGTTTAAAGTCTGCATGCTGTAGTGTTGTTTGCTTTTAATGAGGATTTTGAGTTTGACACGTGTATGTGTGTGCTAAATGAGCGACAATGTTTTTTGAGTTCTTAGAGTTTTCTTGTTGGGCATTTTGACCCATGAGGAGATCCCTATGTTGTCTCCAAATGTTGGGGGTCAGTCACCCATTGAGGCATTGCCACATCCCAGAAGAGTGGAGACCTCATATGATTTTCTGTTCATTTGAGCCTTGGTCATAATGAATTTTGTAATTTAGAGAAGTAAATTAAATATTACTGAACAGTGGATTCATATAATATATTTTATAAAGAGTACTTACATTGTGTGACAGGAATAAATTATTTCAAGTTGCTTATATTGTGAGGTTGCAGTTGCTTTCAGTATTAAAGCATACCATAAACATTCCAATTTATGTAAGTTATCTATTTGTGGGGATGGGTGTGCATGTATAAAAATTAATGTGCCAGTAAACAAAATTGCAGCCTTAACAACACGTTTTGAAAAGGAGCTATATGTTTGTGGCTACACATCCCTACAGTTCCTCTTCAACACATCTATTTTGAAAAGTGCTCAGAATGCCCCATTACAAAGAGTATGGGATTTCATTGCTCAAAACTATAAGTTACTATGTTCTGATGCAGTGCTTCTGAGTCTTTTGCTGCTCGTGTTATCCTTCGGATATTTGTCTGTTTTCGTGGCACTGTAGAATTTGAGTAAAGAACTAATATTTATAATACAAGTTCACATGTATGTAAATAATGTCAATGATGAATGAATATAAAGTGTAAAATTATTGTAAAACTGAAAGACAATGTTTTAATACAAATGTAAGTTTAAAGCTTGAATACATGTAGTGGTTTCTAAACGATAATCATTCTTCCATTCATATCATTCCAGCACAC
>Ga0131853_10008832_pt1 | contig 18370 bp, 17 predicted proteins | sample TergutLab28metaG_FD_92764 | JGI IMG/M metagenome (GOLD analysis project Ga0131853, IMG submission 92764) | Labiotermes labralis P1 segment gut microbial communities from Petit-Saut dam, French Guiana - Lab288 P1 (version 2) (version 2) | ecosystem: Host-associated > Arthropoda: Insects >... | reverse complement strand
CCTTACTTCTAAGATGTGGCTTCCGCGAATTTTTTTACAGTTTGGGTTGGGATAAACCTTATGTTTAATCATCAATATTTCTCCAACTCAAATAGCTCCTCTAACCGTCCACTCATATGCGCATAAGCATCTGCGATACCACGGTTAAAATAAACTGATCCTAGCTCTTTGGTAATAAAGTCCACTAGCATATCCCCACCTAAATCTGATAATTCTTCGCCTCGTTCCTGCAAAAAATAGGTTTGCAATTTATCAATCATTTCCCGCTTTTGGTCTTTTTCTATTTTGAATTCATCCATTTTAATCCTCCATTTCTTGATGTCGCACACAATCAATTAAATAACACTCATATTCACACCATAATCTTGCCTGAATCTCTGGTTTCTCTCCTGCTAGTACTCGCTCATAAGCTTCTTCTATCTCTTGGATCTCAGCTTTCAAGTTTAATAAATGAAATCTACGTTCTTCCTCCGTTTCCCCTTCATCCATTTCTTCTACAACCGCTTCATCATACTCTAACTGTTTCTCCTTCATGATTTCCTTGTATTTCAAAGCTAATTCTTCTCTTTGACCTAAAGCCATCAAGCTATAGAAGTAAGGTGCTAACCAGCCAGCGTGGAAATAGTATCTCAATCCAGCCCCATCTTGATGAGCCTCACAATGGAGCTGATACTCACCGCATAAAAAATAAATATCCGGCAAATCATCATTTTCCATTTCTCCAGTTGCTATCATTTTATCAGCTAACATTAATGCTTTTGCAAATTCTCCAGAGGTTGCATAGCAAGTTGCTAAACCATACATGGCTTTTACATGTTGTTCATTTTCTTCTAAAATAGCTTCAAAAAGACCACTTGCTTCTTGGATCTTACCATTGCCATACAAACTCACAGCAAGGTTGTAACGATATTTTATATCATTGCTTAATATTATCAACTTTTCAAAACAATCAACAGCTTCTTGATATGCTTCCTCGCCTGCCAACAGTAAACCCAAACCAGCATAGGTTTGCTCATAATTCGACCCTAGCTTCACGGCTTTTTTTAAATATTTGATAGCAACTGGCTCATAGTATCCCTCTGAATGATGGTATGCCAAGTTAGTTAGTAATCGACTTTGATCATCAGAAGTCAATGTTGTACTATGTTGGTCAAGGATATCTTCCAGAATTTTGATACTTTCGTCTGCACCATGTCGCAATTCCATGTAGATAGAAGCCAATTGGCTAGCGAGTGTTACATGACTTGGGTGGGTGGCAAGTGCTAGTTCTAGCTCGTGTTTGTAATTTTCCAACAATGGCACATAGTCTTCATATTTTTTGGAGCTTCTAATGGTTTCTTGAATTTCTAAAACATGACTTTTCCAATTCATTTTACTCTCACTTCCATTTCAATTTCCCTTAACTGCTCTGCAATTTATCTCGGGTCATAAAACAATAGGAACAACATCAGGATAATAAGTGGCGTTAAGACGATTGCCATCACAATCGCACTTCGCTTTTTCAGCTTTCTCTCTACTTCCTGTAAGTCATCCGGCAGCAATTGAAAGTAATGATTCTGATTCCATGTCTTCTCATACCAACCATTCTCCACAATGACTTCATAAGCGAATTGAGCAATTTGTTCAACAGCAACTACTTTATTCTGCTTTAACAGAGTTTGCCCATGAGCAACTCGATTTTTAAACCGTCTAATTGTCGTATCCATTACCAAATAGTTTTGCCCATTAATTTCTACAAAGGACTCGCCTATTCCCTGTAAGTTTCCCTTAAAGGTTACGGTTGGTGCTTGTCCTTTTTTCAATCGTTTTTTCGGATTTTCAATGACGACAACTTGTTCAATATGATCAATTCTAATCGGCGGGTTGTTCAACAAATATTCATTATTTGCAAAAGGAAACATGGATGGCAGTTTTCCAAAAAGTTTTTCCACTTGAAAAATAGCTTCATTTTTAACGAACAGTCGGAAAATTTCTTTTTGATAAACAGTTTCAGGTATATTATTTTGGAAATTCTCTATGTCATTTTCATCTAATACAGCCTTTATGGCATCCAGTTGTTCCTGTGTTCTCACAAAAGCAACACAATGGTCATGGTCAAAACTAGAAATTTGTTTTTTATAAACCATCATAGCTTCTTCTAGATCATCCGTTTCCAAAATCGTATAGGATATCACTCCTCGTTCTGTGTAGTAAATTTTCCACTTTTCTGAAATATAATCTAAACAAAATACATCATGCTTGGCAACTTGATTAGGCATTCCTGCTACCCAAAAATAAAAGCGGCCTTCATTCCTCAATTCATCGTAAAGTTGCTTTAAACGTGCTTTTTGGTGTTCAACTTCTGTCTTTTGACCTTCAGGCACACTTCCCTTTCCAACAATTGTCTCAACTTCTTTTTCATATGCAAGATTTTTTTGAAGTGTGTCTTTCATATATTGCTCAAACTCATTGAGTAAGTGACAAAGTTGATTCAAATCTCTCACATTTATCTCATGTTGTAATCTTTCGAATTTTTCTTTAACAACCGAAAATAAATGTTGTCTTTGAGCAATAAATGGTCGATGTGTATGTAAGTATTTCATCAATTCGGCAGAAAAATCCAGAAAATATGCATTTTGAATCATTTTTGTATCAACCTTTTTGAGCAAACTTTCTAGTTTTTCAATGGTAATATCAGGCTCTTTGATGGCTTTTAAATCCACAATCAATTGATTTATTTCAGAATCATTACTGTATAAATCTTTAATCAGTTGTGAAAAAGTGAGGACTTTAAATGTTCTATTTTCTGGGAGTGGTTGTTTCAAATTGGTGGCATATTTAGGAAATTCATGCAATCGCACGATAAAATCATTCATCCACTTTCCGAAAGAAAAAATATCTCGCGAAGTTTCCTTTTCTTTAAATGCCCTCGTAAATAAAACATCTAAATGGGCTGTAAATATGTTAAACCACTGTCCATCACTTAAAGCAATTTTTTCAAATTGTTGTCCAAAAAAATCTTTTAATCCTGCTATTAAATGAGGGTGGTAAATACTGATAATAAGATGCTCATAGGTCAGTTGTGGCAGAAATGCTTTTACTTCCGTAACAATTAAACCTTTCGGAATCATTTTTCTTAAGGTGATGATTAATTTTTCTGAAATTACACCTTCCTCTTTCAGCGATTTACTAACCATTTGGTAATGCGTTTGATAAAATTCACTTTTTTCTGCTTCACTCATCACGATGGCATCCTCTAACCCTTGACTTTCATCAGCAAAGCAGGCTCGAATGTAAGAATAAGCAACGGACATAGCTAGAACAAGTTCTCGAAGTTGTCTTATATCCTCAAAAGAACATTCATCCATCAATTTTTCATAAGCCAATACAACTTCTGGATAGTCAAGTGTTTCCTCAATCCAAAGAGCCTGCCACGGTGTCCACCCAATTGCAGTTTCCACAGCATCGTTTAACTTCTGAGTTTCCTCCTGTCCTTCGATGACCAAGCTAACGACACCCCCCTCTTCTATATTGTAAACCCGCTTTCCAATCAGTTCAGAAACTGCCATAACAGCATCATAGGAACCTTCAAATTCAACCTCTAAAATCTGCTTACCCTCACTATTTTGAAATTCCTTGTTGTGGTCAGTCAGGTTGAGCCAATATTTCTCTAATATATCTTCCAAAGGATACTGACTATCTTCATCATTTTCTAGCTGGAATCTTAAAGCTATTCGGTGGTTAGGTGTGTCACACACTTTGTAAATATAATCAGTCACTTTTTCAAACTGGATTTCATCTTTGTACATGTCTAGAATAATGGCTCTAATGTTTTTCATGGGGTGTCACATCCTCAAAATTTTTAATTGAATACTTCGGCTAATTATACCATTTTAGGTCTAAAAATGATATAAAATTGCCAAGTTGTCTGATTCAATTTTTTATTTGTACATTTTTTCATGCTAAAAAACGGACGTTTTTTTACGCCCGTTGTAAAATTTAGAAATGATTAAATATGTGGTGCTTCCATATAGACACGAAGCTCTTCTCTTGTCGGTAAAGCTTCGTTGTCACTTATATGCTGAACTTGCATTGAGCCAATCGCATTTCCACGTACTACAGCATCAGGCAATGATAAACCTTCAATGATGCCACTAATGACACCTGTTGCAAATCCATCGCCAGCACCAACCGTATCAACAATAGTTTCAACGGTAAAACCTGGAATGGTTTGTGACTTTTCACCATCTCGCAAATATGCACCTTCAGATCCTAATTTCACTACCACTTGCTTTATACCTAGATTTTGATAAAAGTCTGCAATTTCAGCAGGGTCGCTAAAACCTGTTAAGATTAATCCTTCTTCTAATCCTGGAAGAACAATATCTGCCAGTGTTGCAAGCTCATTGATCCATTCAATCATTGATTTATCGTCATTCCACAATGTTGGACGAAGATTTGGATCAAAACTTAAAAATATTCCTGCTGCTCTTGCACGTTGCATCAAACGCTTTGTTGCCACACGGCAAGATTCGGAAATGGCAGGTAAAACACCTGTTACATGAATCAGATCAAGTCCTGTTAAATCAATGGCATCTATCATTTCAGGCGTTATTTTAGACGCAGCTGAACCTTTGCAATAAAACGCAATGGGTGGGTCTCCTTCGAGTACTTTTCCCTTTAGCATTAAGCCAGTTAGAAACTCATCATCAAAGCTAACCTGTTCTGTATTGATCCCTTCTTGTTTTAAAGTCTCCAGGACATATTCTCCAAGTGGGTCTGTACCTAGCCGTGTGATAAATACTACTTCATGTTCAAGTCGCGCAAGTCCAAAACAAACATTAACTTCCGCACCAGCTAATTTTCTTGTGAAACACGCAACTTCTTTTAGTGGTCCAACTGTTTCAGCAATCAGTAAAGCAATTGGTTCTCCAATTAATAATACTTTAGCCATACAAGCTCCTCCTAAATAATATGATTGGATTATAGCTCTAAATAAGTTTCTCCATTGCTGAAAAAACGCTCCTTAATCTCTTCAATAATGGCAATCCCCGAGGATGACCCAACACGTGTGACACCATTTCTTAACATATCTAAAAACATATCAGCTGTACGAACTCCCCCAGAAGCTTTCACTTGTACATCGGCAGAAACATGTTTTCTCATTAGTGCAACATCTTCTAAAGTAGCACCACTTATTGCCATCCCTGTTGACGTTTTGATAAAATCAGGCTTCACAACACTCGCAATTTCACATAATTTGATTTTCTCATCATCTGTTAAATAACAATTTTCAAAAATAACTTTTGAAATCACATGATACTTGCGACAAACTGCAACCATGCATTCCATTTCTTTTTTTATATAATCCCAATCACCCGCACGAGCTTTCCCAATATGAATCACATAATCAATTTCAGTGGCTCCATTGTTAAGTGCATTTTCTGTTTCAAAAACCTTCGCTTCAATTGATGTTTGTCCTAATGGAAATGCAATCGCTGCACCTATCTGAACGTCTGTTTCCACCAAGAATTTTGCACATGTTGCCGATTGCACTTGATTAATTGCCACCATTGCAAAATGGTATGATTTAGCTTCATCACACAGTTTTTTCATATCAGATTCTAATGCATCTGCTTTCAAATTCGTATGATCAATCATACGTGCTAGTTGGTCTAATGTATACTTTACCATCATTTATAAAACTCCTTTATTCCTCAAGATTCAAATGTCACCATACATTTGAGTGCTATTTCACCTTTAGTAAGCATTTGGAATGCCTCTATTACACGATCAAACGGCATGTAATGTGAAATATAATCTTTCAAGACAATATCGCCGTTTCGCAACCATGTTAGCACTTGCTCATGCGCCTCACCTTCTTCTTTTTTTGAAGGCATTTGTTGAAAAATAAGATTCCAATTGTAAGGTGCCTCAGTAAAATCAAGATTCAGCTTTGTCCCTTTAGGAACACCATACACACATATATTTCCACGGTCACGAACCAAACATAACCCCTCGTTAATAACTGACTCATGTCCCACCGCATCAATAACATAATCTACCCCACCAGGGTACAGCTCCTTAACCTTTGCAACAACATCCACCTTTGACCCATTCAAGTATACAGCAGCACCATTTGCCAATGCAACATCCCTTTTCTCTTCTAACCGATCTACAACAACAAGGTTTTTCACACCTAGCAAACTCATAAATTTTGCAAAAGTGACACCCACCGGACCACAACCATATACCACAACACTACTATCAGCGATTATCCCAAATGTCCAAATAGACGCCAAAACTTCTCGCAATGTAATCATCATTGCAGCATCAACTGGATTAATATCTACCGGTACAATATTTTGCCCCCACGAATAATGGGTATCGTCAATCACCCCTGCCTCAGCACCTACCCTTGCATCATACACTGTAGCATATTCCGAAAATGCCCCCCATCCAGACTCGTTTTCCCCACTGGCATCCTGTGCAAAAGGGAGCAAAACAATGTCCCCTATTTGATAGTTCTTTACCTTTGCCCCAACCCTTTCAACTCGGCCGACGCCTTCGTGACCAAGCATCAATGGATATTTTTCTAACCCTTTAAAATTTCCTTCAATGATTTTGGCATCTGTGCCATTACAAATTCCACACGCCACCATTTTAACAAGGGCTTCATATTCCGTAATTTCTGGTTTTGGTACTTCAATTATTTCTAATGTTTTATTCTCTGTTACAACCAACGTCTTCATTTAGACACCTCTTTTTAAAATCATTCAGTCGCACTCATATTTGTACTCAAAACAGTTTTACCAATCAAAATCCATATCCAAATATGCCAAAGTCGCCGGCATTTCGTGTCCAGTATTAATCTTATCTGGACCTGTAACTAGATCAAAACACGTCGCAACAATTTTACCATCATAAATAATCGGCTCACCTGGTTGCTCAAGACCACCGTCAAATCCTGATTTATCTGGTGATTGTGCCAAACGCTTAACAATTTTTCCATTTGGAGATACTCGGACAATCCCATTTGCTGAAAAGTCTGCCATATATAAGTATCCTTCATCGTCAAAAGCAATGCCATCAATTGACTGACATTCGGCCTGATTTTGCGCCCAGATTACATTATCTGCAACTGTCCCATCTGGATTAAAAGTGATCTTATGAATAGCTGCATCACCAAAGTTACTAATATATAAATTCCCTTTAGTATCAAAAGAAATACCATCAGCACCATACTGTACTTCTGGATGCTCAGTTATAATGGTTGTGATCATATTTGGATCTTCCAATGTATTTGTCACTTTGATATTTTTATCATCTTCATGGAATTTATAAACACAACTCATGATTTTTTCTGATTCGACTTTTGTTAATAAGCTTTGCGTCAAATAAATATAGCCATCTTTATACTTCACACCATTTGGATGTTCCATATTTTCTGCCATCACAGTATAGCTAATCATTTTATCGCCATCCATACGCACCTTTAGCATACGTCCTTTAAACATAAGTTCCTCAGCACCTGACCATCCTTGATTGTCACACAGAAAAATATCATAAATATCATCTTTAATATGATTCATGGCAATTCCCATATTACGAGCCACCCCTGTTTCAGGGTGAGGTGGCACGTCAAACCACTTTACCACCTCACGGGTATCTTTCATAATTTTAATAACCAATCCACTTGTCGTCGGATCAGCAAAATTAGGACAAGAAACAATTAAATTTCCATCCCTGTCAATATCCATCCCATCTGGGGTATTAATATATTCTGGTAAATGTACAAATAACTTCGATTGTTGCATAATTTATCCTCCTCACTGTTTACCAACCGTAATTCTCTGGCGACTCTCCTGGTCCAGGGAAAATGCGATCTAACTCGTCTAAAATGTCTTGCGTCAATTCAATTTCAACTGCTTTTAACGTATCTTCAAATTGCGCAACAGTTCCTGGTCCTACGATCGGTGCTGTTACACGATCATCGGCAAGAAGCCATGCCAATGCCATATGAGCCTCCTCAATACCTGCCTCTTTACAAAGCTTGCTATACGCTTCAATTTGCTTCATTGTTTGCTCATTCAAACCACCACGTTTCAACGGATCATTACGCCCTATTTCACCTGCTAATAAACCACCATTCATCGGGCTCCATGGCGTAAAGCCTAAACCTAAACCTTCAACAGCAGGCAATAATTCCATCTCTGGACGTCGCTCCATTAAATTATATTTATCTTGTTCAACAACACTTCCAATAAAATGACGCATCTTCGCCTCACCTTGGTAACGCGCAAGTTGCCAAGCTGGAAAATTACTCGTTCCAACATAATCAATCAAACCTTGATTAAACAAACGCTCAAACGCAGGCCAAATTTCCTCAGGTGATACACTACGATCAATATGATGCATATAGAAGAGCTCAACATGATCCGTTTGCAATCTTTTTAAAGATGCCTCAAAATGACGACGAATTTTATAAATACTAAGACCCGGTGCACTGTTTGGCCCATCATTTGCATCAAACATATCCTCATGTGCTTTAGTTGCTAAAACAACCTTCTCACGTCGCCCACCACCCTGAGCAAACCATTCACCTATCACTGTTTCAGTAATTCCTTGATCATTCGTTAAAAAGCCATAATTATTCGCTGTATCAAAAAAATTGACACCTGCATCAAGGGCTGCATCCATAATTTTGAAAGACTCTTCCTTCGACGTTCCACTCCCAAAATTCATGGTCCCCAAACACAAACGGCTAACATTCAAGCCTGTTCTACCTAGCTTCTTATACTTCATTCTAACTACCTCCATTAATTTTCGTATTTAGTCAACATCTTCAGCATCAAAAGGATCAGCATCAAACCATCCTGACTCCAAAGCTCCCTCAGGCAATGCCTCAACTTTCGCCTTTGCAGCATGCGCTAACAAATAGAACGCTTGCGCTTCCGGCGAAATTCCAGCTGACATAAAATGTGGTGCCCCCGAAACATCACGAACAAACCCATAAATATCCACATTTTCGCTAACAGCATCAACACACCTATCAGCAAGCTCCTTCATTTCAGGCGAGAGCCATCCCGTCACAATCCCACGATAAACACCATAAGCAAATAACAAAGCTCCCGCTCCATCAACATGTGACGATTGATCATCTAAAACATCATGAACAAGCTTATCTTCACGCAAAAATGTCATAAAGCCACCTACTAATGTCAAAGCTTTCGCTGTTAACTCCACTTTCACATCCATATAACTTTCTGGCAACAAATCAATCACACGTGCAATCCCAGCCAATGCCCAGCCATTCCCAGTCGCCCAAATCGCATCACGCTGAAACACTTGCTTTCCAACATCATAGCGGTGACCCAACATCCCCTTTTCCTCAATAAACAAGGCATCCCAATAACCAGCTATTTGCTGAACCGCCTCATCATAATGACCAGCAGCTGCCAAGAATGGCGGCAACATATAAATCGAGTCAACCCAGAATGACTGATCATAATTCATATGATACAAAATACCATCAGCACTACGCGGTGCTTTTTTCAAGTTGAAATCAAGCAACTTATCAGCTGCTGTTTTCAAAACCTCCATCTGAGTCTTCTTAGCTGCCCACAACAAAACCTCACCACAAGCCGATGGGTCTGTTTGTGCCACCATATCACCAATTGATGCAACCCGTCCATCCCCATGCTCACGATAAGCAGCCTCAATGGCTAATCTAATCGCCCCTTCCTCATCACCAAGCTCCCAAAGTGCCTGCATCGCTACACCTTGCTCCCATGAATGACGCTGCATTGATAACATTGCTAACTTTACTTTTTCTAACTTTTCCATTAATCAACACACTCCCTAACCATTTTAACCCTTGACACCACCAAGTGAAACACCAGCAACAATATATTTAGATAAAATTAAATACATAATAACAACCGGCAATAATGACAATCCAATCAACATATAAACTTGTCCCAAATCGAAATTTACAAAATCAGCACCACGTAAACGGGAAATCAAAACAGGTAGCGTAAACATATTTGGATCATCTAACAGTAATGCTGGCATAAAGAATGAATTCCAAGTTCCAACAAAAGTGAAAATGGCTTGTACTGCTAAAGCTGGTTTCATAAGTGGCATAACAATGCGATTAAACGTCATAAATTCATGTGACCCATCAATGCGAGCTGCTTCAATAATTTCAATCGACAACGTACTCTTCATATATTGAATCATAAAGAAAAATGTGACTGGAGAAGCTGCGGCTGGTAAAATAAACGGGATAAACGAATTTCTTAAATTCATTGTTTCAACCAAACGAATAAAACCTAATGCTGAAAGCTGGACTGGTAACATCATAACAAGCAAAATAAACACAAAAGCAAACTTCTTTAATTTAAAATTGTAAGCATGAATCCCAAACGCTGTTAACGTTGAGAAATAAAGAACCATTGCGACAGTTCCAACTGCGATTATCATACTATTAATTGTGGATCTAACAACTGGCATATTTACGTTGTTAATCACGTTATTAAAATTTCTTCCTAAAAAGTTGCCTGGCACAACTGTAAATCCTCGCAAGATTTCCGGATGTGATCGCGTCGTGTTTATGATTAACATAAAAAACGGAAACAAACAGATTACGACAAGTAAAACTAAAGTTATGTAGGCAAGCGTTCGTCGTATTTTAAGCATTTTCTACTTCACTCCTCTTAACTTTTTGCTGAACCGCCACTTGCTGCATTATTAGCAACGGTTTTAAATACAAGTAAACTGATTAACGACATACCGGTAAACAACAACACTGAGAAGGCTCCAGCCATCCCAAAGTTACGACTAAATAAATGTTGATTCAAATGCATAATTAAAGTCATTGTCGTTCGATTCGGACCACCAAGACCATTCGTCAAAATCTGTGGTAAATCAAACATCTGTAAACCACCAATCATCGACGTAATCATCACATAGACTAAAATTGGGTTAATCAGCGGTAATGTAATTTTACGGAAAATTTGTCCTGGCGTTGCACCATCCATTTCCGCCGCTTCAAACATTGCCGGATCAACCCCCATCATCGCTGCCATCAATAATATTGTCGTATTCCCAAACCACATAACAAAATTCATAAAGCCGATAATTGATCTGGAACCTAACGTTGATGAAAAGAATCGTACAGGCTCGTCTACTACACCAACGGTCATCAAAGCATCATTAACTGGTCCAGTCGAGTCAAATATCATAAACATTAACATGGCAAACGCTGCTGCCATAATAATATTCGGCAAATAAATAACAGTTTTAAAGAAACCTTGGAATTTTAAATTCAAACGCAAATCAGTAAACCAAGCTGCCAAAAGCAACGAAAATCCTATTTGCGGAATAAAGCCCATTAACCACATGATTAATGTATTCAAAAAATACTCCCAAATATAGCTAGAAAAAAACGAACCATCTCTTCCTGATAAAACAGCAGCATAATTATCCAATCCGATAAAATAAGGACCATGTTGATTTAAGCCAATCATGAAACGTTCAAAGAAACTATAGTAAAACGTCATAGCTAGCGGATATAACGAAAAAACTGCAAATGTGATAAAAAATGGTGCAATAAAAATATAGCCCCATTTTGCATAATTTACTCCTTTTTTCTTTGCCATTTTTCATACTCCATTCTTATAATAAATTTAGTTTAACAAAACAATTTGTCAAATACATCTTTTTAAAGTGTGAATATAGATAAGAAGGTTGACATCCGCAACCTTCCTAACACTATTCATTTTATATTATTCGGCAGGACGACGCAAATGTGGATGTAACGTTGTTACTGTACTGAAAAAGTTGTCTAACGCTTCTTCTAGCGTAACCACCTGCTCAATATAATCTCCCATTGCACCTTGGAATGCTTCTGTAATTGCTTGATCAAATGGGCCAACATGTGACATATCAATTGTATCAACTGCATCTGCAAGTAAAGCAATGTGGTTTTGCCCACCTAAGAATGCATTACCAAAATCAGGGTCATTTGCAACCCTATCAACAACATTTCGATTATTAACAAAATCACCGAAATCGTTAGTGAAAGTTGTTAGATTATCTTCATTGACAGTCATTTGACGCATAATATCAGCAATGATCTCACCATGTGGCGAACCAGAGTAAGCCATGATCCAAGTCCCACCCCAGAAGAATCCTTCTGGTCCAGGTACAGCTCCCCAATCACCAAACGTTCCATTCCCAAGCTCATGTGGCTGATCGGCATCATCTAATGATTGACCAAGCATGACAAAACTAATTCCCCACGGCGCGTGGAAGTAACCAAATACACCTGGCGCACCCTCTTCTGGGTTAACCCCTTGTGACCAACCTGAAGACCATAAACCATCACCTGGTGTTAAGAATCCATTACGTGCAAAATAATAAGTTTGCTCAACCCAAGTCATCATATGTGGATCAATAATGATTTCATTATTTTCATTTACCCATGAAGAAGTCAAATTGTTTGAAAAGGTACGATAAGTGTCAGCATGTCCTGCAACCATTAAATGACCTGCTTCATTTACACGACGAGCAGCCTCAGTAAATAAATCCCAGTTAGCTAAGTATGTTTGAACCACATCTGGATCATCCGTTCCAAATACTTCCTCTGCAATCGAACGTCGATAGATGAGTAATCCTGGATTTGCTTCCCAAGCAACACCACGCAGGGCACCATCAGCTCCTGTTGCAACATCTAGTGTATAATCAAACATATTGGCTAAATCAGCATCAGTCAATCCTAAAGCACGAACATCAGCAACTAAATCACTATCAGTAAACTGAGCAATATGGTCAACTTCCACAACGAATAAGTCGATTTCACCAAGTGGCAATAAACGAATTAATTCATTCTGATAGACATTACCTTCATTAGGATTAATCAGCCAACGGACAGTTACACCTTCAGGCAATTCAACAACTGCATTGAAACGATCCACAACTTGTTCATTCCATGCCGTGAATACTAATTCAACTGACTCAACATCAGTTGGCGTTTCAACTTGTGTATCATTACCATTACCATCATTACCATTGTTATTCGTTTCTGCTGGCGTATCGTCACCACAAGCAACTAATAACAATACAACAAACAGTGCGACCATAACAGCCATACCTCTTTTAAAAATTTTTACTTTCATCAGAATTCCTCCTTGACATTATGTAATTACATAATACATGATAACCCATTCATAAAGTAATGTCAAGTTTTTTTTTGAAATTTTTAAAAAATCTCTTTTAAGAGCCATAAAATGCGACTTTTATGACAAATTAATTGGTTCGCTTCGATTTTTTCAGTTTAATCAAAGTAAAATAAAAATATGTAAGTACAAATGAAATAAGATTTTTGTACTTACATATCGTTGTGTATGATGTCTTTTAGTTAGCCAGGGTTTGATATCTCAAAAACAAAATAATTGATGTCACCTCGGTATTTTGCAATTGAAAATTCAATCGGCAATTGATTTTCTGTAAAACCACGGGTATGAAAATAAAATAGCGGATCGTTTTTAGGAATGTCTAACAAATCGCTGGCTGTTTCGTCAGCAATTGTAATTTCTAATAACCTTGAAACAGAATGAATGGGATGCCCCATTTCTCTGAAGGTTGCATAAAGAGAGTGTTTAGAAAAGTCAATTTTATCTAAATCAGGCACAAGTTCATAAGGAATGAAACTTGTCACAAAGACGATTGGCTTCTCTTCGGCAAATCGTAAACGCGTAAGCTTATAAACTGGCGCATTTTCGGCTATATTTAGGTTTTCAGCAACCTCTTTAGTAGCTACAGTTTTAGTAAAATTCAAAACCTTAGTTTTAGGTGCCATTCCTTTCCGATAAAACTCCGAATCAAAGCTTTCTACATAGCGCGTGAATTCTTGTGGAATCTTAGTCCTTATGACTTGTGTTCCTCTTTTTTTCTTTCGCTCTAAATAACCCTGATTTACTAAAGTTTGAACTGCTTGCCTAACAGTAGGCCGACTAACACCATAAGCTTCGGAAAGTTCCATTTCAGTAGGAATTGTTTCATTTTCGGCATACTCTCCTGATCTAATTCTTTCCAATAAGTCTTGTTCAATTTGCTTATATAAGGGAATACTCATGCACTCACATCCTTGTCTTTCGAACTAAGTTAACATTATTGATTATTATGTCATTACATATGTGTCTATGATAGTCTATTTATATCAAAATGTCAAGTCTTTTATGGCAAATATGACGCTATTATCTTCACTCTTTTTCACAAAGTAGCTACAAACTTCAAAAATAAAGCAAAGCACTTTACACATTTTCATTTCTTGTTACTATTCACAGCCATCCGAAACTCCCCTTATAAAGTAGTGAATTCAATGGTGGTAGTCTTTTTACCACCATTGAATTCACTACTACGATAAGCCGAAAGGCGCGTTCAGATTAAAAGAATTGAACTAAAGATCTCACCTAAACAAACTCAAACGAGACTTCAAACTGATAACCGAAAGGGAGGAGCTTAGTCATAAACAATAACCATCCCTTCATTGAAAAATCGCTAAAAATTCGAATAAGGCGTGACTAAATTCGTCATCTTCAGCAGGCGTCTGAATGTACCTATCATAAACAACAAAATGCCAGTTTCCAGTACGAGTAAATGTATAAATATCCACGCCAACTTCACGTGCCCTCTCATATAAATTTTCAAAATGTGAAAACGGGACTTGCCAGTCATCAGTGGAATGCATAAGTAAGAGGGGTTGTTCCGAAAAATGTTCCAAAGCACCCATCGGGGTTCGATTTATTTCATCAAAGCCAAAACGGAAACCTAATTGCAGCCACATAAAAGGGCGTGTCAAGTGGCCGATAAATCTCGGCAAACCAACCATTGGCATATTATCAACATAGACATCAGTGAAAGTAGTAAATGCAGAAATGGCAATAACACCATCAATTCGCGGCACTTCCGACCCAGCAACTAGCACTGCCGAACCACCAGCTGACGTTCCCATCGTGATAATCGGCAAATCGCCAACACGAGCATCATCATTTAAAAAATTCACACCCGCTTCAACATCCATCCATTCAGTTATAGCAAGACCAATGCTCTCTCCTTCACTTAAACTTCTCGCCCGCTTTTCAATTAAAAGCGAATCCCAACCATTCTCAGCTAACATCTGGGCGTAGCCGAAAAAAGCTGTGACCGACGGATATTGAATACCTGAGACAATGACAACTGTTCCGTAAGGCTCTCCCTCTGTAAACACACGCCAGCTTGCAAGATTTAACTCATCTGCCGTCATTAGCGTTATTTGTTCAACTTCAATTCCGAAATCTGTCGCATTAAATTGTGGTTGATAATAACGCTGATTCAAAAATAAGCTTAAGGCGTACCATGGAATGATGATTAGAATGAGTAAGATAATGACCGATGCGATACAACTTTTTTTTAAAACTCTCTTGTTAAACTTCTTCATCTTCATGATAATATTTACCTCATTACTTATTAAATGTTATTTGATGGACGAGGAGTTATTTCACTATTATACCTCTTTGCCATCTCCTCTAAACCTATTCGCAGTAAACCAGCTAGTGTCGCTGAATTCAAATATGGATGCCCAAAATGATATGATGTTTCTTTCATTTTACTTTTCAAGATTCCCTCAATTTCGTTACGATAACTATTGTGAATTTCATTATTATCAATCGTTGCGCCAAAAATTTTGGTCATTAGAGCATTGCTCTCTTTGTTATAATTAATTCCGTATATTTTTTCATATTCTTCTTGACCACGAATTATCCAATAGGTATCATAGAATGTAACACCATGTGCTTTTAACCAATCCCACATAATTTTTTTATTTGAGATATTCGGATTTTCAATATGACATCTTTTGCATAGCAAAACAAAATTTGATGCTATATCGTCTCCACCTAAAGATACAGGAATGATGTGACACCTCTCTAAACTGGATTCATATGCACATCTCCAACATCTTTCATGTGCCTCTGCCCAATCAATACCTAAATCACTCTCACAAACTCTAGATGACCAATAATTCACAATTTCCTCTCGACTGGTTTTTATTTTCTCTCTAGCCATTACATTCACACCTTTACTTTTTAATTGATTATAGTATTCTATATGTTGCAAACACCAAAAAAATTCTGAAATAATGATGTCTAATAATTTATCTCCACCAATGTCAACCCTTGAGCAGGGGCCGATGCTAAATTATCAGGTTTTTCTTTTAGTTTAAGTAGCCTCTCCACATAATTCACATCTTCCACACCACTACCCACATCAACCAATGCTTTCACAATCAACCGTACCATGTTATATAGGAAACCATCTGCGTTAATCCGAATGACCACTTCCCCTGCCCGTTCCAAAATCTCCAAAAAATAAACCGTCCGCACACTACCATCCGTCGTCGCCTTAGCTGATTTAAAAGCCGCAAAATCATGCTTCCCTACCAGAGGGCGACTAGCCTCACGCATCTTATCCACATCAAGCGCATGCGCCACATACCAGACATAATCAGCATGACGCACATCGAAATTCCTAGCAATTACATATTCATAAGTCTTATTTATAACCGCATAACGACAATGAAAATCCAACTTTACCGCAACCAAATCCACAATAACAATATTCCTCGGCAACAATTCATTCAACTGCATCAAAACTTTCCTCGCCGATAACTCCTGCCCCACATCAAACATCACCTTCTGACAAAGCGCGTGCACCTTCGCATCAGTCCTCGAAGCCTCCGTCGTTTTAACTTTAGTTCCAAAATACTTCTCCAAAGTCATCTCCAACATATTCTGTACCGTGTTCCCATGCTTCTGCTTCGCATACCCACCATACCGCGCCCCATCATAAGCCACCGTCATCAAATACCTAAAAACATCTTCTGCTTGTTCAACCCTCCCCTCACGAATTGCCCGCTTCGCTTCCAAAGCCTTCCTTTTCTTCTCTTTCACTGCACTCATTAAATCACTCCAAACTTTAATTAAGGCTAAATCTTTAAACTATAACTCAAATTCCGCGCAACGCCTTGCTTTACAAGGAGCTGCTTCTCCACCATGCTCCTCAACAAATTAACAGCTGTCGCCTGTGAAACACCTAGCAATACTTCGATTTCCTTTCGAGTTACAACATTTTGTTTTTCTAATAATTCAATAACTGCTTTTTCTCGTTGATTCAAATCATCTCGCAACACTTTAACAACTGAAGTATCACGTCCCTTATTAACAAAAGTGTCATAGTAATTAATATTGGGTAAAGTGATTTTAAAAGCGTTGTCTGACAACTCCACAACTGGCTTAAAATCATAATCTTCGTATTCTTCCATGATTTTTTGCATCCCTGTCCCATAGGCTTCGATTAATTCTAAGCGATAAAAGACATTAGCCAGATTGGGATTTCTTAAAGATGATAATCCGAGCATAATATCAGAAAGCGTCACACCTTTCATCAAAGAACCAGCTGTCAAAATTTCCAAACGATCATCAAAAAGGCTAATAAGCGTGCTAGCACTAAGCCCATATTCACGATGAACAATTGCATTTAACAATGCTTCACGAACAGCCTCCTGAGGATAATCACGAACATCTTTTCGATAAAGCCCCTCTACATATGCTGCTGTTGCATTATATTTGTCAATAAGTAAAAAAGCATCCTCTAGTTGCTTGAGTACTGACCCTTCAAATTCACGACGATATCTGAATATTCGTTTGTGACTTCCTTGAAAAACAGCTAACTTAATCGTTCTGGTAGATTGGTCTGATAATAAAAAGCCTAAATTTGTATAGGTTCCATCACTTCCAATCAATCCCAATGTTTTATGTTGTATTTCCTCAAACTTTAAATTTTTTCTGCTAAAGTGAGTAGCCGTTTCAACAAAAGTCAATACTTGTTCTAAAGAGCGAGATACCTCATATCGGTTTCCGCTGGTCTGCTGTATCATTTTTAAAATAGCAGCTTCACTGGCAGGAATTGTAGATGCACCTTGTCGAACAAAAACCCCTTCTGGTCTTATCCCTTTACTTCCTAAATAATACGGTGCAGCCATTCCAGCTTCAACACCAATTACAATTATAAATTTTCCGTCTACTTCTTCTAAAATCATGGAAACCAACATCATCACATCGGGTTTTATTGCATCTCGAAGACCATTAGCAATATCCAACATGTCGTCATGGGCATTTTCTAATCCAATAATCGTTCCATCATCATCGACACCTATCATCAACTTTCCACCATCTGTATTAGCAAAAGCAACAACCGTCTTGCGGACTCCCTCACAATTTTTTTTTTTGAATTCTAAAGTTTGACTTTCTACTCTTTGTTCAATCATATTAGCCACTCCTTTTTATCT
>Ga0131853_10008831_pt1 | contig 18371 bp, 10 predicted proteins | sample TergutLab28metaG_FD_92764 | JGI IMG/M metagenome (GOLD analysis project Ga0131853, IMG submission 92764) | Labiotermes labralis P1 segment gut microbial communities from Petit-Saut dam, French Guiana - Lab288 P1 (version 2) (version 2) | ecosystem: Host-associated > Arthropoda: Insects >... | reverse complement strand
CTAAAAACGTTTATAATTTTTTTAATAATTTCAATTTTAAACCCCACATTTTTTTCAAAATTTAATATTTTATTTCTTTGCAGTTCCGATTTTTTTTTCCATTTAAACTGAATGCCCCCCCCCCCCCCCAAAATGGCCACATGAGTAGCGAAACATGTAGGAGGTATACAGTGTGTATAATACACTTTCATACACTTAAGTGCATTTGTCAATTTAATAACATACCTAACTGCTCCATCCACAGTTACATATCATTTAAAATCAATAATATAGTTTAACTCCTAAGACATCATGTGTATATATTTCATGGGATTTGGTTCATTGTGCTGTGTAATCCTGTAGACTAAAGGCCTACTGTAGACAGCATTCATATTTTCATGCAAGACTGGCCTGCATATTGCCCAATGTTTGCTCATCACAAGGCCGAAGATTACGTTGAAATGACTGAACACAAAAACACTTCTTATGTATGCAACTGCTTCTGCATAGAAACACAACACACATTTATGATAGACCAAAACACATGCACATATGACGTGAATCAAAATATAAGGTAATACCAAAACTGCACTTTTCCACATCAAGCCAAACTTGTTCATAGTTCCTGGCTAAAATCACAAATGCACAAAAATAAATCAGAACTCCATTCTTCTGAAGAGTAAAGTACAAACATGACAGGAGTTTTCTGTGATACAACTACATTCAGAAGAAACATGTTTTCTTATCGTCACAATAAGATAACTCAGCTTAAGTTCTTCTGTCAGTTCTCTACAAAATGTACAAATAGCCAAAAGAAGGTACTCATGGTAATATATTTCAAATGTTTAAGGCAATAAAATTTTGTCAGCCCTTGATGGAAATATACTTTAAGATGCGTTCGATTAAAATACATTGAACTGTAAGGACATACCTGTCCTTCATCATTGAAGTTAAGACTCTTGCAGTTTTCTCGTGCAGTTACAAGCAGCGAGCAGGAAAGGCGGAAAATCTCAAATAACTGGGTGTCCCGGAATGATGATGCAATTTTACGATGCTTCGTCAACGAACGATTGGCATCTGCCTCCGAGATCTGATTCATCTCACAGGTCAGCTGTGATAAAAGCTGCACTCCGATCATGCAATGCTCCACAGAGCCCTTCAAGTACATAAACAAAACAATTATCATCTGTTATAAAATTAAAGTTATCTCCACAAATATCAAATACCACAATGTTCAGATACAATACTACTGAACCTTACAGACTTCTGGAACTTCATATAGCTCTCCAGCACCCCGCATGTTAACCACTGCTTCACATCATACACAGCAAGACCGCTTAAACAAAGTACAAGCCTACAGAAGCATTCTTCTCGAACACAGATGAAAATTCTTTGATGAAATACTGCAGGTTCACAGATATTACCACTTAAAGCATGAACAAACATAGTGGTGTTTTTTTATAAATCCATTCACAATAATTTCAAAATCCCTTCACATTAAAAAACCATTTATAAATCACATAGAATGTTTCAGCATGTGATTACGCACTGCAGAGCAGGCTACATCACCAGTTGCCACACAATACGAATGTCATATGCTCTATGGAGTGCAGGCACTGTTTAAAATACAGCATCTATTTTACTGAAAACAATCAGTCTGGGTGATTATTACTTGATGTGTACTTGTACTCCATCATCACCAGAAAGTGTTTACAGTACACAAAAATAAATTAAGTCTCACTCACATTCACCCTTAAACACAAATCAATTATTCAATCAACACAGTTTCTTTTCAATTTAGGGTGCAACAATGAATATTTAAGTTACACTTTACAAGCCTTCAGACACTTACCTACCCTAACAGGACAACATTCATGAAATACAATTAATAAATCTGTACCTTAAAAACATGAAGTGTTCTGTAAATTACATAACTGTAACATCATATTAGACACTTATGCCAACAAGTAATCATAGCTCTCTTGGATGCAGGAATATAAAACAGTGAATGATCACTGGCTGAGAATAAAACGCAATTGAAATACGAAGGATGTCTTATCATAAAGCTACAATTTTAGGTATCTGGAATCCCACATATCAACAGCTGATGCTGTAATTCAGCATCACTTGCCAACTTCTAGTTCCGTGGATGGAATGGGTGAAAGGACCAAAGGTGAGTGATATACCATTTTTCTGTATCCGACTGATAGAAAGGACAGACATACAAATTTCTGGGTAATATTATCTTTCCCCACAAAAATATATGCTCAATGATGGTAAGGCCATATAAATATTCATATTTATTTACAGTTTAACAATACCCACAGTTTTTAGGAGCCTTATGCAAAACACTGAAAAAGTACCCAAAACATAAAAATTTTAACATACATGGGAGGAGACAGTAACTTATGGAGCAGCTTCTTTAAGACTAATTCATACATGCTTACAAGTATGTAGCAATAACTTTAAATCTGTCATAGTACAAGGTGTCTGAGATGACTTGTTTTGTCAGTCACTTGATGTCCTTGTGGCAGTTGTTCATCAACAGCAGCTGAAAGGAATACATTTATTTAATGACAACATCAGCAGCTTACATAGCACCAAACGGTACAGTGATTTTGGAATAATGAATTGGATAAGACATGGCCTAATTTGAGGTAGTTTTGCAGCATTTGCTTGGAGGGACTGAGAAAAAACCAAACAAAACTTCCATCAGGATTGTTGGTGTCCTAAGATCCATACCAGGAACCTCCTGAATGTTGCTAACAGAAAGACAGACACTGGTATATTATATTTATTTGGGATAACTGGATGGTTAACAAATTCCGGGCCATAGGATTTATCACACTCCATCTTTTATGTATATATACACACATATACCTACCTATTTCTTCTCTCTCCTGAGCCAATCACACAGAACACCTGCGCACATACATATTCAGTCACTACCAAACATGATACTGAAATTAATAGATACTTTTTGGTAAAGAGATTTAGACAGACGATTTATTATTCACTGTTCAGTTCAACTTAGTACCCTACGCTTTCCAATCACAGAAAAACAATGCTTTCATCCTGAAAAGCTACGTGGTTATGTGACATTAATGACAATAATTTCACAGAACAGTATATAGTCGTATTTTTCTTATATGTGTACCAAGTATTAACTCCTCGGGGTAATATGTAGCTGGGGAGGTTCTGCAATTTTAGGCATGGCTCTGACACAGATATTAATAAAACAAAGGATACGCAGTCCTGAATACTGCTGTGTACTATGAAGATTAGTAACACATTTGCAGCTCTCTGTGATGACACCCTAAAGAACATATGGAAAAAAATAATTTGATTTCTAGTATTCTCCCTTTAAAATACCGCTTTGACACTGGATGAACACTGACCACACATTTGTATAAGTGCAAGTGATAAAAAGCAAGGAAAAGGTGAAAGGCTTGAGAACCAGTACCAACAGGAAGTTTATATGGGCTGTTACTGACAATGAGATAACACCATCCATCACATGACAGTAAGCAATAAAACAGACACATTCTGGTAAATTTAAAAGGATGAATATGATGGATAATGTGAGAAAGAGAGGAGCAGTTACCAAAGCAAAGTTATACAGAAGTACTGTTGGAAACAGAACATCAGATTCCTTTTTCATCCAGTTCTTCATGTGACCTTCAGCTCCTCCCTTTCTCACTTAATCTATATCACTTTCTCGGGTCTTTTCGTTTAATTATAAGGAAGAATAATGGGTAGACAGGCCATCTTCAGTAGTGTGTCAAAATTTATTTAAACTAAAAAATTATTACATGTCATATCCAACTAATGATTTTTTTTTACCATGTTCAGAACTGTTCATACTCAGTACTTCCGCCACTCTTCTTACGAGCACAGACATGTCATTTGTTCATATTTGTAACAATTTTAAATTGTGCTCTATCACAACAACAAAAAGTAATGAATAATAAAAACACTTCACAATTGGTAGTACCATGCAATCAAATGGTTCTAAGTTTTAAAAGCCAGATTAAAAAGCAAAGCACTTTACAACACAAAACAAAGACAGTTGGTGATAAGACAGTCATCACACAGTTTCACTACAATATCTGTATATAAGATATCAAACAGGACTTCCAATCGATGAACAGTACTAGCTGATTTTCAGAAACCATGAGGGTGCATTTCAATTGATAAAACTGTTGCTTGCACAAAACCTTTAAAACCACCACTTTACAGTCTAACCACCAATGAAACAATACAGCATATATAAAATCTGAGGATTCCATGATGCCGAAGATACAGTTGTTGTCTTTTGTGTTGACACCATGTAGTCTCGGAAGTGGTGACCAACATTTCTGAAAAACATGTTGCCTAAGGTTTGTGGCAATATGTGCCTCGGAAATGTTGGTACCCACCCACCTGCTACTGGGTTATCCAAAAAAGACCAAGATATACAAACATTAGGCCACTTGCACAGTTCAACTACCTATGGGAAACCTCTTAAACCTGAAAAATCCGTTAGTCATTTTTTGGAAACTATCATAAAAATTATATTTCAATCACGGAAGTATGGCTGTTTCTAACAAACTAAGCATCAAAGAACCTACTTAAAGAAATCACTATCCTCTGTAAAACATCAAAGAACCTGTGGTTAAGCCACATCAATACAAGTAACTGTTTTAAGAAATAAAAAATGAAGTAACTCAAAGAAATCTCTAATACTACAGAACATAAGACCTCCCAGTAGACATTACTGCAAGTTACCAAGACATTATACATCACTAGAGTACACAGTACACTACAAGAACTCTCAAATGGTGCATCCTGGCAACAATGCCAAACACTGCAACTTGGTTGTAATAGGAAACCGCATTGTACGTAAGGAAAATACAAAATCATCTAGTGACTTCATAGACTGTCTTATGCTATTCCATGTTTCACACAAGAAAACCCACCAATCCAATCAATGTATTCTTACATTATTTGTGTGAAATGTATGAAATAAAAGCATAATTATGAGCCATTATGTGGCTATTATGTTTACCTTTTACTCTGTATGCAGAACAGCACACATCTCACTAAAGATATTTTCATGTCCAGTTGCGCACATATGCCCTACAATTCCTGACTAAAAGAAACAGTTTTGTGAGGGACTGTGTCTCACTAGCATAATGAAATGGCAGTCACACAGTGTGGCCCATCATACTGTATAATCTGGAAGTACTGAAGGAAGTTTCCTCTGTACAAAATAGGCATAAAATCCACATTATAAAAGTTAATCTAAAAAAAAAAAACTACACATCAGGTTTCGATCAAATTTAATATTGGGTGTTTACACTAAAAATTATGACAAAACTTTAATTTTGTTCCATATTGGTCCACAAAAATGCTCTTTATATAAATCTCAAATCAAATACCACATTTCTCGAGAGCAGCTCATCATGCAAGAAACTGTGATGACATAAAGTATGGTTCTCAGTAAGATCTGTAACTTTGAAATGAAATACTTCTCATAAGGTTCATACCTTAAGAAATACAAGGAAAAGCAGTTTAGGCTCTGTGAAGTGTAATATCTGCATGCTGATTAGCTGTTCATACAGAATTGTTACTCTTATGTACAGCAGCATCTGTACCATTGATTAAAGAGTCAATAATAGACACAAAAAATCTGTATAAGTACTAAATGTATGTAAAAATGCAAATGGTGAAACTGGAAAATATACATACTTTGAACAGAGTACATCTTTACACTCTTCTTACTTCGAGCTTGTAAAATGATACAGTAAATACATTGATTGTTGCCACAGTCACACATGTGTCATACTACTTGGCTTGTTTTGTCTCAAATCAACGTTTACACAGATCATGTTCAGAAAAGGATTTAACCTACAAAACACCAAGTGCCTCCAAACTACATATTTTTCTTTGCAGACTTTTTGTTCTGTAAGACGGGTAAGTACCCGATTAATCCAAAAAATTGTTTTACACCTACACAACTACTGGCCCATTTGATAGGCATACAGAAATGAAATGAAGTGAAATACAACAGAACCCTCTTAGTTAATTTCAAGGGACCAGTTTGCATTTAAGGGGGAAATTTAACAGCCACTGGATAAAGGGGTAAGATTCTAAAATCAGACCAAGTTATACAAGAATTTCTAAGAGGCTTCCATTCTATTTGTAACAAATACAGTAGCTGGACAAAAAACACCTGAAGTTGAAAGTGCTCCTATTTATAATATTGCTTACCATAAGTATAGCTCAACATACTTATATGTTATTGTACATCATTTTATGACTTTCCATTATTTTGCTACACTGTTAACAAACAGCTTACAGTACAAAAATCCCATCTTGGGAGTGTGATAAGAGCATGCATCAAAATCATCATAACTTTAAATTAGACAGACATCTAATAACGTCAGCAAAATACCTCACTGCATACTCTGTAACATCCATCCCAGATACAGCTTGAGGAATAATATTCAAATGCATCTTAGAGAAAAAGGATGTCAAGGTGTGGATTGGATTCAACTAACTCATAACAAGATTTGATGGAAGACTTGCAAAAAATTGCAAAACACACACACACACACACACAAAAAGCAGGGAAAGTTTTTTTAACTCAGAAACTATCAATCAAGGAGGACCATCCACTATGTGGTTAGTTAACCTTGTTCACCCACTTGCAACAGATACACCAAAATTCCCCCACATGTTCCATGCTTAGTTCTGACAACTAATTTGGTGCATTCATTTTTATATAAGAAATGCACGGTACAAGAACTCAGAAACTGGAATGTGAGAAAGCAATCCTCCTCCGTGATCAATAAACAAAACCTAATGTGTGAAGCCTGGGTTCTCACTGGCTGGTAAATACTGGTTACAGTCTTCTCAGATGCAATACGATGCATTTTGGCAGACAGTAACCAATCTTTTCCAGGAACCTGTTCCCTACATCTTTACCCTGAAGATAGATGGAGACAGTAGGTTCCTCACATATGTCTGTACCTACCTACCATGCATCATGGCACCACATCAATAACAGTCATAATATAACACCCTAACTCTTCATTTTAAAAAGGAAAATCAGGTACATTATGAATGTGAAGAGAAAAATCACCATACGAAGCAGGAGAGAGAAATTTCCAGTATGTCATGAAGTTTATGCCACTCTAAAACTTACACCACAGGAAGTGATAATGTAGAGCCTATTAATTAGAATCAAAGGTGACCTAATTTCACAATTAAACTGGCCTTCATTTAGAAAAATGATCTTATACAAAGTTATACTGCTAATACATCACTACATGAAGAGAAAAGGAACACCCACAGAATTTAAGTGGAAGATGAACACAGTAGGGGTCCCAACTGTGATAAATTTAATGCCTATGAGTGTGATGCAGATGAAAAATGATGCAAGGTTTTTTAAGACTAGGGATAAAAAAAAACACACCTCTTAATTTAATCTAACAAGCACCACTTATTTTACCTGTTAACGACAAAGAAGTTAAAATACTCATGCAATGGCAAGGTTTGCCCCAGTGGATAATGAATTTGCATATCCTGGCGAGGTTGCAAGTAAAGTGAAGGATATTACAAATTGGTCAGTCTACCTAGCCAACAATTTTTCTTGTTTAAAAGGTGACCATCGGCGCCATTTGGATATTTTGTATCTGCACATGTACTTCAGATTAACTGTGCTAGTTTCTCCAAAGGAAACTGTTAGGTGTTCATACTGTAATGAAAAGCGCCTATTACCTTCCTCATGTCTGTCCATCTGTCTGCATGTATCCGTGCAGTTCCCACTAGATGGATTTCTGTGAAATTTGATATTGGGCACTTTTATGAAAATCTGCTGAGAAAATCCAAATTTGGTTAAAGTTGGGCACGAATGCTAACACTTTACATGAAAACCTAAGTATGTTTCATTGTTGGCAACAACATTAAATCATCATAAAAGCGCTTTCCTTGACTAAAATGGAATCGGCTGTTTGTCTGTCTGTCCTGGCAGACAGATTTATGTGGTGCTTGATATTGGGGACTGCTATGAAAATCTGTCTACAAATTCCAAATTCTGTGCAAATCAGGCACAAATACTGGGCACTTTACATGAAACCCTGAGTAAATTTTACTGTTGTCAGTTATATTAAATTATCATAGAAGTGCTCTCTTCAAGTAAAACAGTATCAGGCTGTTGGGACAGCTGAGGAAGTATACACCTTATGGGAATATGCCACAATGTTATGTTACGTGTACAGTGCCTACCTTGTTAAGTCCACGTATATAAGCATGGTTCACACAACTGTCTGACACAGGTCAAGTATCATGATCCCCATAACAGCATTTAAGATAACTATAGTACATAAACATGTATATCTTTCTAAAACAAACACACACACACACACATACATGCATGATGGGTTGAAAGCTGTAGTTGGTCCTAGCTAGGTGGGTGTATGTGTGTGTGTGAGAGAGAGAGACAGTTATGCACTGCACACACAGCAGTATATGTGTACACATGTAATTTACAACCACTACACACAGAGTCAGGAATTCCAACTGAAGAATATTTCTGCCTTCTGGATGCCAATAATGGTGAAACATAAGAATTATAATTCATTTTATCAGACCAACATCTTGCACATACAAATACATATATGTAATATCAGTCCACTCCTACACACTTCGGCAGGAAACTGCCATCTTTGGGGTACCACATCAATATTTAACCTAGTGATTTTGATATAATCTGTAGTGCTAAAATACATATCATCATAATAAAATGAGTGTTGTTAAATATACAGGTATAAAAAAAAAGAAATATATTGTACTTATAGTACATTTAATATTAATACAATATTGTTTCAAAGTGCCCTGTCATCATATAATATTATATTAATATTAAATATACCACAAACATCACATCTTTCTGTACATTTACAGATGCATATTTTAACAAGGCTGCGATTTTATCATAATACTGGGTATTCTAACACCACAAAATGTATCATAATTCACTAGGTTTTAAATTCTGGTGTGGCTCCCTGAAGATGGCAGTTGGCTGCTGAATTATGTAAGAGTTATTGATTTCATGAATATGTATTTGCATGTGCAAGTTTGTGGTCTTATAAAATGAATTATATCTCATATATCTCACTGCATGATATGAATAATGTTAAAATTAAATTATGTAATATTTTAAAACTGTCATGCAATTTCAAAGCTGCCCTATTATACAAATACATAATATAGGGGTCCAGAAATTTTCTAAAAATCTAGGAACCACCTGAACATTCTAGCAGCCAAGAGAGTGACAGGAAGCAAGTTCTATACTGGGGATGTATGAATACTGGGAGCTGCCACAAAGAATTCAGGAGCCCAGGATTCGTTCACTCTTTAACTAATGATTGAAAAACAGGACCTTGGTGTTAGGTTACCTAAGTGTGTTGGGTCTACTGGGAAATACCCATAATTCACAAACAGCAGTGTTTGCAAGATAAATTTACTGACAGACCACTTCCACTTATAATTAGAGAAATAAAACAATATCTTCATTAAACCTACATCACCAGAATTGACATTCTTGCCTCTATGAAGCACACTATCTTTAACCCTCTGGTGCCAGATGTCAACTATAGTCAATGCAGAGTGTGATGCTGAGAAGATCAAATGTCAACTAAAGTTGTCACCAAGAACATGCAAAGTGATGGTAGCCATTTAAATTGCAGGTCTTCTGCAGAGTAAACCAAGCACTCAAGTCTGGCTCCAAAGGGTTAGTTCTCACGTTGCCAGCCTCTTTGCATCACACCAAGTGCATGCATTTAAGTGTACTTTAAATTTAAAACTCCATCAACATATCAAATGCTAGAAACTTCTAATCTACTTTCTTTACACTTCAAAGTATGGCAAGTTTTAAGAATCATGTACAAACAGCCTCACTTATAATTCCAAGTTCCATGCTTAAAATGTCTTTTATTTTTATTTTCTGATATAAACACACAACAGGGAGCTAGGAGAGCAATATCAGTATGTAGGCTACAGGCTGCAGGACCAAGGTACTACAGTCTGATTTCCAGTGACTGCAACACACTTTTTCTCTTATATGAGGCACCCAGACCAGTTCTGGGGCCCATGCAATGGATACTGCAGGGTCTCTCCTTGGGTTTAAAAGAGATCAAGCATGAAGATGACCACTCACCTCCATCTAATGCCAAGATATTTCATGGTGTGGTGCTTAACTAAGCCCATGGACAACCTCACATGAACACACAATAATGTCCTTATGTTTCGAATTGTGTAGCACAATTACACCATTCATGTACGTATCATCCACTCAATGGCAAGCGTGACAGTCTTCCCATCTTGGCATATTTACTGCCTTAAAATTATTAACAAATTTGATAAAAATTTTACAGGGCGACAAGTTTCTTAGCTTTCTTACATGCTGCTTTCCCTGCACAGCGAAATCAAATGTGATAAGAGATTTCTATGCACCCCAAATACACGTTCACAATTTCTGTGTTTTCAGAGAAAATAACATATGGCAGTGTATGTGAATCTACCATGTGCTTGGTATAATTGAACAGCCAACACAGATGGTGACACTTGTCACACACAATAACACATTTTTGTTTATGGCTACTTACGCACCATGGCAACAAACATCAAGACATGTGTGTCCACTTTGTGTTGTTTTATATAAACTGAATGTCTCACCTACTGAGCACATCAATTACCATCAGGTGACATGTCATCAGTGACACTCTAGTATGTGTGTACCTTGTAACAATGACACATAAACCTGTGACATCATCTAACAGCTGCAGTTGTGATGCAGAAACAAGTCTAGTGAAGTCACGAAGTTACTTGGTTGGACTAGAACGTAGTGGTGACTGTGCCATAATGCTGAAAAGCTGTATGTACAGGGGTTTTTTCAAAATACCTTCATATCTTAAATGTTATCCAGTCCTACACAATCTACTGAAGTCCTCTGTGCTGGTATGGAAATACCAGTGAATCCAGTAATGCTGGTTTCAAGATGGAAACTTCTTCCAGGTCTAAATGATGATTGCAAGGGCTTCCTAAAGAATGGTTGCTATGAGAAGATCTGAAATGCTGAAGGGAACAGCAAAGAATGGCTGTGGAGTGATTATGTGAACTGGGATTCCAACACAAGACATACACAGGTGTTTTTACTGCTGTCACAAAACATAGGGGAGGGGGAAGGGGGAGAGAAGGGAGAATGAGGCTGAAGACTGAGAAGTAGACAGCATGTCAGTCATGGGATGCTGCTGCAATGTGTTCAACCTTTGCTTGATTATATGGGTCACATGGGGTTCAAATCATGGTGTTACAGCCATCAGGAATATCTGTACTACAGTGGGGATCCTAAACCATTTACAAAAAAATTAACCATTACACATTATTTCTCAATTGTGGAAAGGGGGTGGGAGAGAGAGGTAGTAGTAGTAGTAGTAGTAGTAGCAGTAAATTAAATTTAGAAGTTTTGTAAATGCACCAAACAGAAAGTTCTGATTATCTACGTCTGTTGATTATTTGTGTATGTTCTCTTCTTCATTGGCCTAGATAATCAGGATTCTGCTGTACATAAACTTCTTTCAGCATATGCAATAACAGTGATATTTAAAGTTAATATGCACTGTTCATTCATGTATAGTTCTGACTGCTCATAAATGTAAATAATTTGAATAGTCCCATGCAAATGTAATGTTTGTTTACTATAAAGGAAGAGTTCACACACTCTTACCTATGTCTTGTTACTCTACGCACAACTTAAATTTCTCATGTATGAAGTGGAAAGTCACATTTAAAACACTGGCATTTACTGAGACTTTGCTTGAGAGCACCAGCTTCATGTTCTTTAAAGGTCAGCATCAAAGTTGCTCTATACACACACTCAAAACCTAAGTACAATAACAGGGTATGCATAATGCAACTGTCACATTAAGGCTAGTCCTAAACTGGTGCCATTTCTAGGTCAATGGCAAAAATCCACCAAGCTACACCTTGCTTAACAGTACTGCAATGGCCCATATGAAACTGCACTCTTAGACAGGGCAGTTCTATTTGTCAGATGCCTCCACTCAACTTACTGAGAGGCTCCTGGTGGTGGGAGAAAATTAAGACCACCAAACAGCACTTTCTGGGGCATAAAAACAATGGGCCTCATAAGTTTAGTAGGTTTCATCCAATGGATTTGAAAAAAATGTTAAACTAAAATTCCATACAAATCATAAAAGTGCATCTTTATTATCCCACTTCTAATGCATATTTTGAAATTTTCATTACTTTGGATCAAGCCATGATAGCTTGGTAGAGTGACCATGTAACAGACAGCATAGCAGCCTCCTAGTCATTGAAGACTACAGTGTCTTTCTCCCAGAACACAGTGACTGGGCCATGAAGCTGACAACTCACCTCCATCTATCATGAAGGATAAGAATGACTGGATCTATACCACCAGTCCCTCATAGTCCTCCTTGGCATGCATATGAACAACAATACTTTTAATCTTACCTAGAACCTTATCTCTCGCCTTGCACAACTAATTAAACCAACAGGAACATTCCAGCACCATGAATGGTGGCCACTTGCACATATCATCTTCCATTTTGAAAACACATTACGAAGAATATGAAGAGAAACCATTTGACAGTACAACCTCAACCTGGTAACTTCCAACATTCTTTGATATTTAAAAAAAGAAGACACATATGTTATAATACCTACCTACCACAAGGTGATTTCAGTAGGGGTAAGCAAGTCTTTGAGCCATCCAGACAACACAGGCAACCTGGGTTGCTGGCTTACTTGAGAAATGCCCTACAGAAATCTCCCTGTACTTTTAGCCTTGTCATGTGCGACTTACCTGCAAGAATTTTGCAATATCAGTGACAACATTTCTGAAGACAAATTCTTCCTTGTCACTGTCAAACCACCCAAGTTTGCTGATCCGAGCAAAAAGTGTCACCAAGGCTTGAATAACAAAATTTGGAAGTTTGGGCCGAGTTGCCAGGTAATTCAAAACATAATTACCTGAAAAATAAAAATATCAATTACAAAACAAATAATTTCAAATTCAAGCTCTTTCAATCCGCTTTAATACATTTTATAATAAAACAAATGTGTAATGAATACAACCAAAACATAACATATTATTGCTCTGTGGTTACCATTTCAATTATCAGCACTGATTTCCGAAGTAGTATGGAATAGATAGGCTACTTGGATGAGACGTACTGGAATTGGCGCAAGTACTGCTACCATTTGGTATGTACCCAATATCCAATAAAGCAGTGATTTCAACTGAGGAAGTCAAATCTAATGATTCTGTTCAATGAGTACACATAAATTTAGAAACAGACCTGTGAAAATTTAGCATTATATCTAATGAACAGGAGTATTTTGCATGCCTGACACCTCAGGCCATAAAATCATTAAACAGGGTTATGAATCATACATGAATGCAGGATGGGAACAATTACTCTGCAAAACAGATAACTTCCATACAGACATCTCAAACTGAGGCATCAATTACCATGCATCTGTATATGTTATTCTACATCAAAGACCAACACAACACACAAAATATTATGGAGAACAAACACAACTTTAATATTCCTCCCACACTGTTTGGTCAGTCTGGGCCATCATCATACAGAACACATAAAATACAAAGCAGAAGATATTTAAGATCTACATGAAGAACTAAAGTTTTAAATCAGCTGATCTATTTGAAAGTATAACTACCTTCTTCTTAGTATGGCTCTACAACTCTTGGTGCAGAGTTTTGGCTTTCCCATCCACTTCCTTCAATCTTTTTCTCTCCTGGACAAGGGTCTCCCAATTTGGCACTTTTAACTTCTGTGTATCTTTTTTAACATCATCCTCCCAGTGTATCTTTGGTCTCCCCATTGGCCTCTTTGAAATGGGTTTCCAGGCGTGTATTGCTTTTACCATTCTCGTATCTTGCATTCTTTCAATATGACCATACAATCCTAGCCTTTGTGCTCTGGCGAAGTTTATTACATTCTCATGTTTTATTAATTTATCCAATTCCTCATTAGTTTTTATTCTCCAGGATCAATTTTCATAGGTTGGGCCAAGTATTTTCCTCGATATTTTCCTTTCAAAAACTATTAGTCTGTTGGTTATTGTTTCTTTTAATATCCATGTTTCACATGCATATGTGACTACTGGTCTAATTACTGAGAAGTATAATTTCAGTTTTGTATTTTTAGATATAAGCTTGCTTTGAAATATCTTTTTATTTGCAAAGAAGACCTTATTTCCTAGAGCAATTCTTTCCTTTATTTCCTCTTCTATTTTATTGTCTGTATTTACTGTTGACCCCAGATATTTAAATGATCTAACTTGTTCAATTTCTTTGTTTCTAATAATTATGGCTTTTAAATTGGTCTTGTCTCCTGGAACATTTCAGATATTTTGTTTTGTGTACATTTACTGTTCGGCCATATTTTAGAGATTCATTTTTAAATTTTACAAATGTGTCTATCATTGCTTGTGTTGTTCTAGCAGTTATTAAAATATCATCTGCATAAGCAGTGCACTGCCTTAGTCTGGTGGAGATGTTTCCTCTCAATTCCATTTTCTTTAATATAGAGTTCATGGCAATACTAAAAAGTGTAGCTGATAAGGGGTCTCCCTGTTTGAACATCAAATTTTCCAGTGAGTTTATTGTTTAGTTTTACCATTGTGTTTGTTTCTGAGAGTGTTAATGCTATTAATTTTATTAACTAGGATGGAATAATATTACATTCATTTAGACTATTACTTTATTTCTATTGATAGAGTCGAAGGCTTGAAGATAATCGACAAATATATTATGGAGATCTATAATGTATTCTTGGCATTTTTCAAATGTCTGACGTATAATAAATATATTGTCTAATGTTGATCTATTCGGTCTAAATCCCGCCTGAGCTTCACTCAGTTTAGAGTCAACAATTTTTGAAAGTATAACTACCATACTGCCAAAATTTATATAAAATGTTCCAATATTTCCAAGTCTTTAAAGTGTTATTCTGTGCCAAAAACATGATCTATGTTTAATCCTTCTTGCTTATAAATTAAGGTTATCTTAAAATAACAACATATTAAATGTTCAAATAATGAAATATATGTTGTCTGCCCCTTTGCAAAGTGTGTGCCATAGGTCATATCCTGAAACTGTTCCTGGAAAGCATCCTGGTTTTATGCTCAACCATCCAGTGTGAAGTTGGCTGTTAATACTACACAAGTGTTTGTTCATAGACTACTAATGAAGGAAATGAAATCTTCAGTCAAATGTAATATGCAGTTTTTTGTGCATATTCTGGATATCTTACAATAATTTGTGTGCCATAATCATAAGAAGCTTTCTGGATGCAAGACAGATGCAGCTTATTTTAGTGTTTACTACAAAGGAAAATTGTACTCTGTAACAGGCCAGCTGCCTTAAAGGAAATAGTTCTGAACGTAAAACTTTTGTAAACTCTACCCTTTTTTTATATGTTCTCCCTGATTATGGCCCAGACTGGCCTAACATGTGGGAAGAAGGTTAATATTATATTTGTTCTCCATAACAAACTGCATAAAGTGTTTTCACTGCAGAATTACATAAAAATAATTTATGACATGGAAGCAAATGCACTTCATAATCAGTGTAACACAGCATGGTTTATAAAAACAATATACAAGAAATTCTCAATGCAAACTTACGTATATCAACTCTCTGTTGTAAACTAAGACCTTGGGCACTTCGAGACACAAGTTTGGTCAATGTTGTTGCGGCTAGTAGCTGGGCATAACAGGAATCTTCTCGATCTAGAAGCAACTGGCATTTCGAGAGGGTATCCGGAGCATTTTGGAAACCAACAAGGGCTTTCTCTGCTTCCGCTCTCTGACTGGCATCTTGAGATTCATAGAGTTGTTTACAAAGTAACTCCAACTGCCGTACCTCCTAGAAGAAAGGTGTGTTAAGTTCCTACATAGTATTGGAAACTACCTTGCGCGATACAAAACCTTTCTACAGAATGTACTTTGCGAAGTTCCCCAGTTTTTACGAATAAACATGGAACATGTTATTCGACAATTACCATTGCAATGTCCATTTTTAAAGCAAAATACCAGGTTATATCATATCTGCAGTATCCGTTACTTCAAACTGTGTCATCATTTACGAGATCTCACAAAAAATAATGTCTAAATATTCGGTCACGCCATTAAGCTGCCTGGCTTTGGATACCATCATTTTCTCGTGTAACGACACTTTCGCGTCAATTAGTTTCAATTAAACACTACACAAAAACTTTAAAAATCTGCAAACTAAAACCGCAAAACGCACACAAGCTATGTCATCAAGAAAAAGCCGTAATCACAATGTTTTGATGCATTCCACCACGGCAGAATTTGTTCCGGTGTAGACTGTGTATCGTGCCTTGGCGTCGCACTTGCATGTTTTGATATAAACGACTCGAGTAAAGATGCAAACATCATTTTATGTTATTCTTATCTGTGACACACGCATACTTCATCGATCTCAATTACCAATTACTACGAACGACACGAACTACAGCACTTCATAACTCTTTGTTTCATGCCTTACCTGCTCATCCGCCATTTTCACTGGCCAAACATTTCAAACGATCGTGATGCCATCTAAAAACATCGCGGCTTATGCCAACATCACCACGACCACTACACTTAACGTGCCAAACATTAGTAAACTGTGTGCCAAACTATCTATGCTCTCTGCATTACGCCTACTTGGTCTCTGTATACAAATACAAGCTTACTAATGTTTTTCCGTACTCCTCTTCTGTCGATGTTCTTTTTTAAAATCCGTGAGCTTCTTTCTTAGTGATAACGTTCTCCGGGGACTCTACCTTTCTTCTTCAAAGCCAGTTGTGTTACTGGTTCTCACAAAACACATTTAGACGGTATAGCTTATCTCCTTTCTCAGAGTTCCATGAACAACACCAAGCATCTGATTGATTTATGATTATATTGCCGTATTTACAATTATGGAGCCCTACGCTGCACTATATATTTTCAGCAGACCCATCTACAGTAGAGTTGCAATGGACAGTGACAAGCATTCAATAACCTCTCCTACCCAAACCCCATCCTCACCTGCCCTAACAAACAAAGCTCTGGGGGCCGAGTCACAGTGATATAACCGTTCCATCTTCCACAGGGCAAATGCTACAAAACACCCCTGTCCAGGGGCTAAAAGGTGGCAAACCCACCACTGGAGGGCAAACTTGACAATGAACTATTGAAAGAAAAATGGTTATGTGAAAATGGAAAAAGCAAAATACAATCAAATATGCAGCCTGGAATGTAAGTGGTACAGCCCACAAACGAGAGGAACTGGAGTGTATTAAATGAGAAGCAAATTAAAATAGCAGCAATTACAGAATTACAAAAGAAACTGAAAGGTACAATGGAACAAATAATTATATAGTGGTGTAAACAGATGTATATGAGCACAAGCAGGTGTAATGATTTCGATTCATACATCAATCAAAAACACAATTACTAACTATACCTACTGGAGCAAAAAACAATTGAGATAAAGCTAAATTTTGGAAGAGCGAAATAATCATTTTTTGGATTTCATGCCCCAGAAGAAGGAAGAGTTGAAGAAAACGAAAACTTTTTATAACCAATTACAGGACACAGTACACAAAATTAACAAAAACAATTACATCTTACTCTCACGAGAACTGAATGCTAGAATAGGAATGCTGAAATCCATAATATTGTAGTAAGTTTTGGAGAACACGTTACAAATACCAATGGACTGAAAGTAAGTGACTGCCACATATAACATCATCAAAATAATGAGCTCATTCTTTAAACAATTGCAATGACAGAACTGTTGCAGAAATATTACATTGCAAACAGGAAGCTATCAGAATTATTCCTAGATATGAGAGTTTACAGAGCAAGTGATATTGGTTCAGAGTACTTTTTGACTTTGACTAAATTAAGATTTCCACCAAAAAAGGATTACATTTACTCAAGAACACTGCAAACAAAGAAATATATTTCATTATTAAATTAGATTACAAAATGACGAAAGTATATGATGGCTATACAAACAAAGAATTAAACAGAAACTACAAGACATTCAAGGAAGCAGAAATATGGTTTTTAAATGGAGGAACATCAAAACCATAATCTCACAGGCAGAAGGCAAAAGTCTGGGAAAATACAAAGCATCCCCCCCCCCCCCCCCAAAAAAAAAAAAAAAAAAAAGTTTTTTTACATTTTTTTTTTGTAAAAATTTTTTTTTACACACCATAATTTTGGTCACCCCGTTTTTGGTATACTGGGGGTGAAAAGGGGTTTTTAAAAAT
>Ga0131853_10008829_pt1 | contig 18372 bp, 13 predicted proteins | sample TergutLab28metaG_FD_92764 | JGI IMG/M metagenome (GOLD analysis project Ga0131853, IMG submission 92764) | Labiotermes labralis P1 segment gut microbial communities from Petit-Saut dam, French Guiana - Lab288 P1 (version 2) (version 2) | ecosystem: Host-associated > Arthropoda: Insects >... | reverse complement strand
TGCTACTACTACTACTACTACTACTAATGATTGTAATAATAATAATAATAGTAATAGTAATGTTAATCATTTTCCTCACCAATTTAACACTCCCGCGGGAAGGTGTGTAGAATCAGAATATGCTCAACTCACCTGTAAAAATAGAAAAAGATTACGTAAAGGTTTTATTTACTATCATGATGGGAAGTCATGAACTTCTAACAGCTTAGTAAAAACTTAAAAATGTATTGCTTACCTCGTTGCTTTAACTTTCCTATTTCATAAGCAACCAACATACTCTAACTAAACATTCTACGGCCCAAATTTACATTTTACCGTCAATCCGCCAAGATACAGTGCAGTATAATGTATGTTCCCTTTACATTTTGAGGTTGAATTGCACTTAGAAGTTGAGTATCCCTCCTACCGCGATAGAAACCCGACTACGTCACGTTTTATTTTAAAGGATTAGGCAGTCTGCATGATAAAGCGAGTTTTCCCTCTGAGTTTTCATTAAGCTGTGTAGCCAGTCTGCTGGGAGGTGAAGAATGTACGGTGTGTGTGTGTGTGTGTGTGTGTGTGTGAAAAGAGCACCTTGCAAACTCTATTACACTCTGGGGAGTAGTTACGGTCTTGCTATAACAGACTTCCCACTGCAACTGCATCAAGAATATTATACATTAGACTGCCTGCAGAAACTGACACCTTATATCTACGAATGTTCTAAAAACATGATGACTTAAGTAGTTACTCTTCTAGGTTAAATATAATATCAACTGCCATTTCTTCATTACCCGCAAGTTTCCTCTTGTTACTGTACAACCTGTGGCATGCATTAACTGGGGAAAACATAAGACACATTTCATGCCATTATGCTTCTGAGAAAAGGCTAAAAGAACTAAATTTTTGTAAACTTCAAAAATAAGAAAATTCTCATTTTCTTTGCATTAATATATCAACGACAACGCGGTCGTGATTTATTATTTATATTTTCAATACAGCAAAAATTCATGCAGAAATGTGTCAATAAATGTACATACATAACACTTCGGGAGCGACAAAAATATAATAAAATTAAACTCAATTTAATTATACAATCAAACCGTACCCCGACTAATTATAGCTTACGATTCGCGTTCTTTTATCGCCCATTTGATTTGGAACAGATGAGTGCCAATTAAGAACGTAACATTAAATTTGTGTCCGTGAAATATAGTGACTCCTTCTCATTGTTCCATATAATTCAAGCAAATATGTGTGATATCTGCGTAACCTCTTCTACTCAGCGTAATCACTCTATAAATAATACGTTACGGTAGTACATTATGAACTGTCTCGCGAAATTCATGCCAGCCTCTTGTCAATTCTTCCTTTTAGGCCGAAGCTTCGCACCATATGTCCACGCAACAGATTTTTACAGCCATTAAAATAAATAAAAACCGAAGTGTAAATGTTGGCATTTAAATGTCTACGTTCTTCGACAGAAGACATGAAGACAAAAAATTCTGAAATAAATGATACAAATATTGCCCGTAATCCCATAATAATATCTTCATAAAAACACCTAAATTTAATTAGTTACTATACTTTCCAAATATCAAAATTTTGACAAATTTTTAAAAAGATTCATTCAGTAGCATACCCATGCACAAAGATCTAAAACGAACAGTTTTGTTTTCCCGTGCATCCTAGCAACAGCGCTACATTCCAAGCTTGCCTTTCCTTCGAGCGTGATTAAAATAATCTGTGGCGATTTCTCCTGTCCCAGCAACGACAGCAGCGCTAATTTTCTCCTAGCAGTCAATATTTCTTGTGTCCCAGCAAACGACCTACATGGGTGTTTCTTTGAATGAAGGATTTTCCTCACACTTGCCTAAAACAGAGTCCTAATTTTGTCTGAAATTCTCTTCAGTATCTTTCCGCCGCTATTATGCCGCTGTGTGCGCTATGTAAATGTGGTAAGATCGGTGATAAGAAATGATAAACAACTGTTGTCAGAGTAAAGAACGACCATACATAATGAAAACATAAACTGACTTAGATTCGAATTTATGCAGATTTCTGAACTACAATATGCTTCATGTTCACACTTTCCCGTTACCGTCATTTGTTTCTGAGACAGTGAACGTAATGGGTGGGCCGGCACTGTGACTTTTACGTACAAATTTAGGGCAATAGTCTGACGAAGAAACATGGACATGAGCTTCCCTGCGTTTATTTATAGATCTATCTCCGTAGTATCACAAACAAATAATAAATGCGTATAAGTCAAAAACAGCTTCAAAACTTGACATTCCTCTGCGCAGACAAGCTTATTTCTGAAGACAGACAGACCCGAGATGTCAGCCCCTTTAATGTGAAATCCTTGAGTCTAGGGTTACACAAATTTTTCAAAAATCTAGGATCCAGCCAAAAATTCCATGAACCGATAGGATTATACGAAGGAAAATTCCACACTGAGACCCCACAAATACTAAGAGTCACACTGCAAAATTTAGTTGCCCTGGTGATAAGGCCCTTGGAATTTGTAGACTTCCACTTAGGTACAGAATTAAAGAAAGAAATAAGTTCAAAATAAAAAATGTCCCACAGCCTGAAATCTGGAAAGCAAGGCAACTGACATATCAACTCTGGGATACTATAATTTAAAACACTGGAAACGAAGAACCTTCTACAGTGGTACTGACTTAACAGAGCCATACGATTTGACATTCAGTTCTGTCCTGTTGGCGAGGTGCACGGTGACGAACCCCGTACCTTATGAACGGAAATAAGGTCTTCCTTGTTGCGGAGAATTGAAAGGGTTTTCACCGCAAACCGAAACTTAGGTACTTATTTATTATAAGCTTCAAGAAACCCAGTTACTACAGTTTGCCAATAGCGAAGAAGTTTAAAATATCAGCCAAAATTCTCTAAAGGAAATACTATGACACAACTAAGAAGTTAAAATATACGAGAATGAGTAATTTTAGCATTTTATAGAAAAAGCTACTCCACTGAACGATTTTCTCTAAACGTTATTTATGGGCAACCAAAGCGCATATCGGTTTATTGATATTCTACATTCCATATCCATGAAAACACTACTAGTATCTCCTAACCAATACTTCTCCTTTATAATAATATCCCTCTACTTACAACACAAGATATTCCTTTTCATTTCTACTCCACCACCATTACTACAGTTCTTTTACCCACTAAGATACTATCAAGAAACAACGGTTCAGATGTATCCGTTTCAGTTTCTTTTTGTCCCCAGTTACATCTCTTCTTTCTATAACTCTTGCCTCTAACTTCGACGCACTGCATTCTATATCACCTTAAATTATCTGCTGCCGGTGACATCACTAACCGCTTTCGAATGAAATCAAAACTAGTAGACAATATAATCACCTTCTTTATCTGTAGGTAACTGACGTCCAAAAGTTTCCTCACACGCGCTACCTCAATTTTCCTCCTTTCGCTCTCTATGAGAATTAAGTTCAATGAATTATAACACCGTTACTCAGAAAACTAACAGGCAAGAAAATGTAGGGTAGTCCACTTTCTTTGCCAGATCTGGCGATATGTACTGTAGTATACTGGACGATGAACTGTCAATATTTGAAATCAAGAAAAAATATTTCCACATGGAGCGAAGCTGTTTACAAGGCGGTCAAAAACTTGCAGTTCTGCTAGGAAATACGTTGAGGTGAAGTGTGGGAAGAAAAAACTACACATTCCTGGCGATGAAGAATGCTTGTGCGGTAATGGTGCTGCCACAGTCGCCGAGCTGACGGAAGAAACAAAGGAGACGCACAGTATTTCAGGTATTTTGTTAGGTGCGTTCGCAAAATTGCGACAGTCATCGTCACACCTGACTGTCTGTCCAAATGGAAAACTCGAATCCCACTGAACGGATTTTAATGAAATTTGATATTTCAGGGTTTTCCGAAAATGTATGTTTTGAAGCTTTAATGACAACAGAATTCAATAAAAATTTTCTGAGACAGACAGCCAGCCGGGTCAAGGTGCGAAAATTCTCCATCGTTCCAGGGACTGACTCTGTCCCCATCCTCAGAAGGCTACTGGTAACTTTATGCCAAGCCAAAGTGCTAACTGGGGGACGCAGACTTGCGCTTCGCGCAAGTCGACTTTCCCACAACTGAGGGAAAATCACGGAAAAACCTCAATCAGGTAAACGAAGGGCGCTCGGCTGATCAGCGCCGAAAACGATTCGTTTAGTCGACTTGGCCATCGCGGGCGATGGCCTCGAATGGCCTGCTGGCCCCTGTCGCCTTTGGCTTTCGCGTCAGGCGACGGGTTCAACCCTCGGTCAGCATACGTATCTGCCGATTTGCCGTACTAGGGGGTTCCCCACATCAGCTAACTTTGAGTCAAGCTTCTGATGTGGTCGGCAAAGAGTGGAAAGATCAAGATCGTCGTGTATCTGCCTGTTACGTTCGTAACAGTAGGCACCAGTAGCGAGGCGAAGACACTTAGATTGTAACACTTGTAGCCTCCGAACATGGATGCGGGCAGCAGACCTCCACGCGGGGCAGGCATAGTCCATAATGGGGCGGATGAGCTCCTTATATAGCAGGACTCCGTTCCTGACGGAGAGAGCACTCTGTATATTCAGGAGGGATCCAGCATACCCATCCTTTGAGTAGCCCTCTTCCTGACCTAATCGATGTGAGGAGATCAGGTGAGTCGTGTATCTAGGGTCACCCCCAGAAAATGAGTTGTGTCGACCCATTCGATTGGTTCCCCGAAGAGTGTTACTGATCGGGGTTGGATGAAGCGCCGTCCGGCACGCGCGAAGATTATCGCGGTGCTCTTAGAGACATTAATGGCGATTCTCCATTCACTCAACCACTGTTGAAGGTCGTCGAGTTATGACTCCAGGTAGCTGACGAGCAGCGACGGCTTGCGGACGTGGCTATGATGGCCGTGTCGTCCGCGTGGAGGGCCAACTCGACGTGGTGCGAGGGTGAGGGCATATCGTTGACAAACAGACTGAAGAGGACAGGGGAGATCAGTCCACCCTGAGCTACCCCACCCATCATGCCTCGACGACATAACGTGGCCGTCTGGAAGGACGCTTCTAACGTCCAACCCCTGAGGAATGATGAGAATGTATGGACTATGTAAGACGGGAAGTTGAGGAGCGTTAGCTCGCAGAGGAGGCCATCGATCCAGACGGTGTCGAAGGCTTTGGCCACGTCCAGAAAAACTGCGCCGGTGAGCCTCTTTTCGCCGAAGTTCCTGGTTATTCTTTCAACGAGGCAGGCCAGCTGCAAGGACTTGCTATGCATGGGTCTAAACCCAAACTGCTCGCCTCGCGTCAGTCCGTACTCGCTTACTACATGTAAGATCCTAGCTAATAGAATCTTTTCGAATAGTTTGCCAATCATGTCCAAGAGACTAATGGGCTGATAGGATGAGGGCAGTGTCGGGTAACTTTATGCCCTGCTGTCTGGTACATACACCTCTGTCCGGCGGCGGTTTGGGATGGAATGCCAGCCAATCTGGTTAGCAGGCAGAGTTCACAGGTAAATGAACTTTGCCCAGGCTGTCTTTCGAAGGTTGTGCTGATTGTTTAAAATACTAATTATTGGCTGCCATGTTCGGCTTAACGTGAAACCAGCCACTCTGTTGAAGTATCTCGGATGTAATTGTATCTGTATTGCTTATTTGACTGTATGGTTCATGTACGTGTTAGTCGTTGTCAATCTGTTTTTCTTAAATTCAATTTCGTGTCCCGTGTTTCTTAGGCGTTTTGCTGCAGCGGATTGTTCTGACGGTCCTTGGCGCAGGTGTCAAATTCTTGAAATTTGATTCCAATTGCCTTATATGTCTGGCCCACACACACTTTGCCATATAATTAGTATACTAAAACAATTAGCACAACCGTCGCCAGATAATCTAGGCCAAGTTCACCGCCCACTTACAGGATTGTTTCGCACTCCGTCCTCAACACGCGCTGGACAGGGTTATACAGACCGGAAAGCAGAGCATCAAGTCACCAGTAGCACCCTGTAGATGGGGAGTCAGACCCTGAAGCGTTAGAGAATTTTCACACATAGGCGTGTCTGTCTAGCCTAGAAGATTTTATTGAATTTTCAAAAATCTTTCGAGAAAATCCAAGTTTCATTAAAATCTGACAAGAATACCGAGTACTATGTAAGTTTGTAATGTATGATAACATTTCGATGAATTATTCTCACAATAAGAAATGTTTCAAACCTTGTAGAGAAGAAAAATAGGATCAATAATTTTTTCCAAAAATCGCGCCGTTAATGAGATAACGTGGAAAAATTTAACAGAGAAAACAGGCCACATATGACAACATTCTGCAGAGAAGACGCGATTTGCATGCTGGTTAACTAAGGCAAGTATACAGAAAAACACCACCTATAGTATTAAAACTTATTGCTTCATAACTGGTTAATTATATCTGGTATGTAAACTTTTTTTTTGCGGCAACGCATTCAAAAACTGAGACACTGCGCAACGACGTATCTGTCATTACAATCTGTTTAGCCAAACTGTAGATCTGAAGAAGGTCAGGAGCAAACATATATTATTTTTTTATGTTTATTGGACCGTGCATCATTGTAATAGATGAAGAATAAAAGACCAACTTGATGTCACTTGCTATTTTATTTCACTTCTTATGTACTCAACATGTTTCGGACATTAATATATCCATCATCACGAACTTGCGACTGTGCTGTTGAATTACCACATCGGTTATTTGGTTCTGGGTTCGCTGAAGCCTGCAACACGGACACCACTCAAACCCAGCCGCACAAAATATCCAACACACAACGAACCAAGAACAAAACGACGGATGTGGTAATTCAACAGCACAGTCGCAAGCTCCTGATGATGGATATATTAATGCCCGAAACACGTTGAGTACATAAGAAGTGAAATAAAATAGCAAGTGACATCAAGTTGGTCTTTCATTCTACAACTATATAATTTTTGTTTCATTACACCATCGGGCACTTTACATGAAGACTTACGTACGTGTTACTGATGCCGACGACGTACGTTTGCCACAAAAGCGCTGATGTGCAAAACTCAGTATTTTTATACTGCTGACAGTGACGTGTGGCTCAGCTACACACACACACACACACACACACACAATAAACTATTGCATTTCTACTGAAACAATTGTTACGAGAACGCGCCATTAGAGTACGTTATTAGTACACTGCCTCTCTAGTTCAGCACAGCATGTCACGTGACACGACTGATACCACACGTATTTTGAAATGGAAACAAAAATATGAGTTAAGAAAATTTCATTCCACAATCGCTTATCAAACGCGTTGACAAAGCGATCAATTCCATACATAAAAACTCATACTTCGAAGTAGTCAGAATATTTATTAGACTTGATAAAATTAAAATGCTTTGAAGCGTAAAACTACTGTTAATGTACTCATCATAAATGTAAAGTAATTACAATCAGTTGAAATAAATAACACCACTGGAAATATAAGAATTATTTTTTTATGTAGAAAAATAAAGTGCATGCAAGAAGAGCAAAGGGGACCGCGGTGGCACAGTGGTTAAGGTGCTGTGCTACAAATCGGAAGGTTGCTGGTTAGATCCCAGATTGTGTCATTGGAATTTTTCATTGACATAAAATCCTTCCTTTATCTTTATGGCCCCGGTGTCGACTCAACCTCTAACAGAAATGAGTACCAGGCGTATTTCCTGGGGGTAAAGGCGGCCGGTGCGTAAGGCTGACAACCCTATCAACATCCTGTGCCATTGTCATGAAATATGTTTTAATCTTAATTTCCTGAAACCCTCTGGGCCACTCCGAGCCTGTAACGGGGCTGCTTTACCTTTACCTTTAAAAGAAGAGCAAATCACAAGGAAGACCAGAAGACTGACGGTAGAATTAATGTGAATATCGGGATTACTTTTTATTAGGCGCTTTGGCAAAATTGCGAAAAGCGACTATTAACTTCGTCATGTCTGTCTGTCCGTCCGTCTATCCATCTGTCCACATGGAACAGCTGGGCTCCGACTGGGCGGATTTAGATGAAATTTGATATTTGAGTATTTTTCGAAAATGTCGCGAAGTTCGCTTTTCATCAAAAACCGCACAAAATTGGCGGTACCTTACATGACGACCAATATAAATTTTTGATCATACCTCGCTCAGTTTTTCCTAGAACGAAAAGTGTTTCAGAAAGTTGTAAAGACAATCAAAACAAACATTTTGTGCTCAGCATTTTTTTTTTCCAAAATCGTGCTTTTTGTCGGAAAATATGGGGCAAGTCACAGATGACAACAAAGTACATTCGAATTTCATGCCGGATGCCGAAGGCTACAAATAATACACTCACAGTATGTACTACTTATTGCTTTGTCTACACAACTATGGTTGCACGAACGAGTTTCAGTGTTCCGTTATATTTGCATCACTTGTCTTGTTTGTACTGATAAAGAGAATGTGTCGAATATAAAAACTGGAAGCTCTTAAATTCTTATAATAAAACCCACTAGATGTACTGATTTCTCTAATTTATTTTTGGAATAAAACTCTACAAGTTTCGGACAGTTCCTCTGTCCATCATCAGATGTTTTTCACTGTACACACAGCAATGATATATGTCATACAGCTATGCTGACTGAACGCTCTGATCCTGCTCGCAAGCTGTCAGCAAACCAGTATGACATATACCATTGCTGCGTGTACAGTGAAAAACATCTGATGATGGACAGAGGAACTGTCCGAAACATGTAGAGTTTTATTCCAAAAACAAATTTGAGAAATTAGTGCATCTAGTGGGTTTTATTATAAGAATTTATCACGATGCACGGTCACCTGAACGTCAAATTAGAAACTCTAGAAAAAAAATGGTGAACTGAAGTAAATTTTTTTTTTTAAACTTCGGTAGTGGTCTGCTCAAATTTGGCTCGTTATTCTTGTTATTTCAAACAAAAGTGGGGAGACCGAGCTAAGATGATGGACTGTTCCCGACATGCAGAACAAAGGAGAGTAGCAAGGAGGACTCGTTAGCACTCCGTAAAACGCTTATAATTTAAGGATATGAGAAGAAATTATAATTGAATTTAACTTAATAAGCACGCCAATAATTAGTTGCTGTGCATTTATATGAGATTCTGTGCCTCCTAATTAAAGAGAAACAAAACGACCAATGTTCGTACACGGCAACATGGAGGCGCATCTGCGTTAAATATCATTGCCTTGGACAGGCAGTAAGTATTAAATATCGTGAGTGCGTGTCTGTAGCATTGTCTTAGTTATCCGCCATACAAATCGCATGTTTGTTCCTCCTTATTATCTGTCATCTGTAGCCTGACAGGATCTACCATATTTTTCCAAATTATCTCATAAATGGCACGATTTTCGGGAAAGGCCATTGAATATAAAATGTGTGTTTTGATTTTCTGTACAATGTATCTCATTCTAAGAAATGAGCGCGATATTATTACAAAAGTACATAAGTCTTTATATAAAGTACCCATTATTATTATTGTTATTATTACTGTCAGATTTTCAAGAAACTGGAGTTTTCTCTACATATTTTCATAAAATCTTCCATTATAAAATTTCATGGAAATTATTCTGGTGGAAGCCGCATAGTTCCATGCGCACGGATGGACTGACAAACAGACATGAAGTAGCAAAGCTAATAGCCGCTTTTCACAATTTCGCAAAGCGCCTAAGATGAAAGGAGAAATTTTAAAAAAAGTAAAATCTATTAAAGTTATATGAAAATAATTCTTCACGAACTTCGGATTACAATTTACAAATGAAGCTTAAAGTCATAGGAATTCTCACTGCAGGCACTACAACACATTTATTTGCATAGAAGGACGTGCTGGATCCTTAAAAGTCTGAAAGTTACTGAACCATACGTAAATTCAGAAACAGTATTCCACTTACGTTCCGTGTGAGACGTATTAACGGATTTTATTAACAAGTGTGATTTAAAAAATATTTTAGTCCTTTAATAAACCGAATGGAATTTACGGTGATGTTTCACGCTAAACAAAAGTATCCACTAACATAACACATTTTAGTAGCCTTGACCCGTGCCGCAGAACAGATAATAACTCTCCATTCCCTGTCTGCCATCCATTTCTCTTCTCCACTCACAGTTTGCCATATCCCACTCCCAAACAAGGAAAAGCTGATGTACTTGCTTGTATATGACACCGGCAGCAGAGGCAACTTATTCTTCCGTGAAAAATTCTATTATCACGGTGCCACATTAGAGGTGCACGAGCGAACTGGAGGCTTACGTAATTACGCCGTCCTCCAAAACGTCCGCTGTCGGAATTCACTGGGCCCAGTTCAAACGTTTCACGCTCCAAGAGAGATGATCCTGTGACATTCGAGGTTACAGTAACTGAACTGCCACAAGGAATTCAGCAATCCACAAAACACTTCAATGCTGCAGACAACTTACATTTTCCGCTAACATGTATCAGTTGAATATTCTGTATTAAGGACCTTTGAAAGTCAGTTTTGGTAAAAAAAACTTCCTTTGACTCTACTGTATGAATTGCTTTAGATCATCTTACCACGAGAACACTTTACTGTTAGGAGTACAAAAGTCAACGTATATTAACTGCATCCTTAAGAACTCGAAAGTTACAGAAAACATTGACTGAAATACATTAAATGCAGTTTAATTCCGTTAATTTGCAATACTGACATACCCATCTCTTTACAACACATAACCATTAAATGGACCACGTATTTAAAACTTAATTGTATCTAAAACTCCTGCACGTTTCGATGCCTTAATGCGTTATCATCATCATTGAAACATGTAGGAGTGTTTAGGCACAATTAACTATTAAATACATGGTTCATTTGCTAGTTACATGTTCCAAATATCTGCAAAATGCGCGGTACGCACAGGTTCAAGACTGACACATCTAGTTTTCGCTCTGTACTGTTACAGATAATTTATCAGACGAAAATACAAATGCTATGAATAAGAAAAGAAATCAACAATAAATATTGGAACGCCTAAGCAGTAGAACTCTTACGAGAGAGCTTGCAATACGTAAAAGACACTGGTGGGGAACCTCATGAAAGGTGTCCATTTGGAAGACCTAGGCATATTCGGGAATACAATATTAAAGTGGGTCTTTAAAATGATATGGAAGAAGGTCGATAAGATTCAACTAGGGATAGGAATAAGGGACGCGCTTATATAAGGAACGTAATGAAACTTCAGGTTTCATAAAATGCAGGTAATTTGCTCATTGAATAAGGAACTGTCAGCTTCTTAAGAAGAATCGCGTTCCAAAGAGTTAGACAATTAAGCAGTCTGTCAGTTATTCAGTGAGTCAGTAAGTATGCCAAAGACATACACCAAACACAATCTAATAAACCTGATATCACAAAAAAATACGAACATGAATACAATACGAAAGTCATAATTTGTCAGAGCTCAAGTACCTGGACAGACAGACAAACTGAAAACACATTCACAATGGCTGGCGTTCAAATATTGCCAGTTTTTTATTCGCTAATACCTGTAGGGCTGTACAAATAAATGGGAATGTTTACGAGTGCGGATTGTAGGTTCTTGTCAAGAATCAGCTACTCCGCCACTGCACGTGCCTGTTCACAGCAGACATGGACGCTCTACCATGTTACCGGTACATTCTCGTTATTGTGTCTGAGCTATTACCTACACTAATGCTGGTCAATAATACTGCCGTAGGTACCTGGAATTTGCATTCCTCGTACACAGAGTCCCTCCGAACAGTACGGCCACATATATCAGAACTCTACCTTGCCGTATATCACTGTCACGAACTAGCTAATTAAAAGACCACGAAGTTACATAGAAAATACTAACTTCAACGAAGTGATGTAGGAATAACGGTTACACGAAGCGGGCCATTAATCCATCTATTACGAAAAATGAAGCATACGCCGCTGGAAACTTGGAACTTAAATATTTCGAAAGGGCAGGTCTGTATTTAATTTAGCGGCTCCATAGAATAAAATTAATTTCTGATGAGGTAAGCCGGGGTATCATAATCGGTACTACAGCCTGTCTATATGCTTGAGAATCGGGGGTTTGTTTCAATTCCAGGCCGGAGAAGGAGATTTCTCCCCCCTCCAAGGCGCGCATGCCAGCTCTGGGGTCCACTCAACTTCGTATTAAATAGATAGCGGGGTTTCATTTCCCGGGAGCAAAGCGTGGCCATGAAACCAACCACTCGCCTCCATCTAGTACCAGCATCAAAATGCGAGATCTATGGCTTACTTCCTCACACATCTTATTGGCGCGCACGGGCAGAACTTTAAACTTCACCTCACTTCCTGATAGTACGTGATACAGAATATTTAATCTAAATAATATATTATTCCGCCGACCTCGTGGCCGTGAGGCTTAAGATGTAAGTCTATGGTCGACTGATTGCTGTTATCGTGGTTTCGAACCCCGCTGAGGACATGGATGTTCGTCTCTTGTGTTTGTTGTGTTTTCTGTAGGCAGGGGTCTCTGCGACGGGCTGTCACTCCCTCCGAGGAGTCCCAGAAGCGCGCGCGAGTGTGTATGTGTGTGTGTGTGTGTGCATGTGTATGTCTAATTGTGTGTGACATAGGAACTTCAACAACGAGACGGCTTAGGCCCACTTTGGTTGTAATGCCATAAAATGAAAATTGTTATCAATCTTTGTGGGCAATCTTTATATTAATATGGACTAAATATCTGTCCGTCCTCGTGTTTAAGATGGTTGAAATTAATGGGCAAGTTACGATGTTTGTGAATTAGAACATCAAAACCAATCGTAGAAATGCATTCTGTTTCAAACACAAATAATATATTTTTAATCCGTAAGTTATATATAAATCAACTAGAACTCATAAATATTGGAGGACTCGTTAGAAGTCAGCAAACAAAACAGAAAGCTGCGCAAAACTTGTAAAACGTACGCAGCCCAAACTATTCTATAACTTTCTGACGAACAGTGTATGACAAACGTATTCAAGAGACCTTGGGCGCATTCCAGCTTATTTATTTAAACAAAATAAACTTCTTTTCCGAGACAGACCCAATCTCCGTTTTTAGGTTTGTTCTTTTTTTTTTAAATTGTCAGTACATGATGACTTCTTACACTGTAAATATATCTGAATTTATTAATATGACAGTAATTCGCGTCTAATTACACTGTAAATAATTACCATGTTGTGACAGCCGTTTCGGAAGTAGTAAGTCTGAAGACAGTGAACGTTCCTGTCCCGGAAACATAGAACATTTCATTTAAATGCACAGGCTGGACCAAGTAAGAAGAGTGTGAAAGTTCTAATGTGAAGTCAACTGCGTGCACAACTGCAGTACTTCTTAGCGTACGGCCTAAAGTAAGCAAGTTCCAAACTGATTAAGAAGAAATGCAAAGAGTTGAAGATGTGAACCGCTGCTGTGTAAAATGTTTTAAAACTAGGCATTTTATATGGAAATCCACTTCGTTGACGTGATCAGAAATATAATTATTTTTTGACTGAATCATCAAAATATGTCCAAGACGGAACGAAGAAAATATTGTCTTCTTTAACAGTGTCATTTGCGTGCTCAAGTGCAATGATGTCTCTTAATGACAATAGAAATCGAAAGAGAAAACGAACATTAAGTGGTTCGACTTCAATAAAAGAGGCTGTTTTCTGTAATCTCGATTTGGCTTATCTTCCCTCTCGTCTCCATCCCCCTCCCTGATATTCACTGTGATGAGGAGGAACACTAGAAGGGCGGGATATAGTAGTAAGTTTGTCAGCCCTAGGCATCAGCCGCGTTTACCCCCCAGAAAAAAAACCCTGGTACTCATTTCTGTTAGGGGCTGGGTCGAACTCCGGGCTGTAGTACGGCCGGAAGGATTATGGAAATAAAAAAAAAACAATGACACCATCGGGAAACAAACTCGGGACTTTCCGGTTTGTAACACAGCGCCTCAAGCCACTATGCCGCCGCTTGCAGTTCAAAATGTCTGATCATCCGATATTCAGGGTTGTTGCTGTCAACTGTTTCTAACGTAGCTGGAAAAGTTAATGAATTGTTGGACACTTTTTTAAAAAAAAATAGCAACACACGAAACCAATTTTTAGTACAACCGAAAACTTATTTATTTACTGTTGCTTAAGATCGCAAACGGGCCTTTTATAGTCCTCTGAGGACTGCAAGTTAATTCCCACAATACACAGGACACACAACGTCTCCCCTACAAAGTCACCTCTTTAGGTTGATAATATATGGTTGATCACGAGACTCAAGTAAAACAGGCAAAATCTCTGCATGGTAAATATGCAGAGTTTTTACAAGTAGACGAGATGGTAAGTTAGACCCTATAAGTTAAATAAACTTCCCGACAAAAGGATAACTGACCGAAAGATAAAGGTGCTTCTGTGTGAGATAAGTCATGGTCTCGTTAGATGTGCTGCAGTCGTTCTATGTGCACTGGATTGATGACACACCTTGAGATGTGTCACGCTCTCCTTTATTCCCGTTTTAGCATCTTCAGATTCCTAAGGACACAACTTTAATACGGGTACCGAGATAGCTCAGTGTGTACAGTGACTACACTACGGGATGTACGTCCGAGGTATCAAGGCTCGATTCCTAACCACGAACAAGCATTTTATCCCTTTTTTCCAGAGCGTACAGTCCATCGCTGGCTCAACCCAGTTTCCCATTCAGTACATACAGTCGTATATTTCGCACTGGTAAAACGACCGGGCCGTGAAGCTGACCACTCGTCCTGCTTCCTGTCATGGTCAAGAATGAATGGAGCTATACTTCCATTCCCACATACACCTTCATGGTGTAAACAGCGACATACTTTACTTTAACACCATTTAGATATTCTCAAAATACATTCTGCTGTAGGCTTGGTGAAATTCTTCCTTTCGATTCGATCAATAACCTATAAATTCTTTGTACAAATTCTAGTTGTTAAAAAGACGAGACTGCAGCGTTGCATTTTGTAAGACTCATACCGTGCATAAGTTTTAGAACAAATCTTAACTTTGTAAATATTGCAATACGGGCAATGTAATACCTAGATTGACGTATGGGCATATATTATTTCGTCTATAACTCCCTGAGGATTACACCCGCGTGACGAAACACGTAGGAGTGTCAGAGGTGTTATGAATCGTCCTTTATTAATTTCATTTCTTGGTTGATATATTAATGGCAGCGTCAAAGTTTGAAACAATAAAGACCTTCTTTCCAATATCGTTTTAAGTGCAAGCGGTACAGCCCTACGGACCGTCAATTGGATGCTCTGAATTACTGAACACAAAGATAGACTACTACTGTTAACATTAACCCTAGCTAACTTAATGCACGGCTCATTGTCCTGTCGGAGAAGCTAATAGGTTCTCAGCTTGTCAAGAAATTACCCGCACTGTATGGAACCAGAACGTTAATTACCGCATTCACAAAAGCCCACCACCTCTCCCTGACCTCAACCAGATAAGTCCGAGTCTAAGACCTTGAGAAATACTTCGTTACATCGTAGTTTTACACGGTGAGGAGTTGTCAGCTCCTCGCCCGACCCTACCTGTAGTACCACCCCCTGTCGGCTCTCTGCGACAGCTTATACTGTACACTCGCAGCTACACTTCTATTCTGGAGGCCGATCATCTCTCCGCAAGCCGAGGACGCGCCATGCTGTGATGACAGGAATCCAATTATCACTGAACAATAAGCCTTTTTCCTTAATTTTTCTTCACACAGTATTTTTTGTTTTGCACACAACATATTCAGTGCAGGTTTCAATAGTATTGCTTAAAAGCTGCCAGTGTTTTACAGTCTTACCGTTTTCAGTTTCGTGGTTGTTCTTGTCACTGCGACAATGAATTGTTGATTTGTGAGAATTTAAGAAAAAATCAACCACTTACCTAGTCTGAATAATGCATGAGACAACTGAAATATTAAGTCCCGGAGCGACGTCGGGTTTTCTGTCCAATGCAAAATTTACGTAATGCGTGACGTTTTTAAAATTCTTTTAATTTTAATAAGATTCAACCCCGTTCTGTTAACAAATCTTACGTACATATTTCTTAAGGTATTCATTATTTCTTTTGGTATTTCATTATGAATTTCTAAAAGGGTATGATCTCACATGTATTTGCAGTTAAAGTTTTCAATGAAACATCTTACTAAGAGGCTTGGTGATGCCTTAAAACAGCCGAAACATTTAGCCCAATAAATTTGTAATGTAAGGTTGTGTAGGCTGCAAACTGATAAATATACATTGGATATAAAAAATGCTTTTGATCTCGCTTTTTGGGTTCAAAAAAATTATTTTTGTGGGCTTACTTAATTGTACTGTAGGCTTATGTTTTTAATTTAAATTTAGTGAAATATTTGTTGAAGATCGAACTACAGAATGATCAACTAAGTACAAAGAAACTAGTTTACTTCCATGCGAAGCAATTTCGATTTTATTTCTCCATTTATGTATTTTTTCACTTCATTTCCGGTTTGAATTGCACAAACTTTACACCGCTGAGACACCTTAACTTGCACATGTCACATACCGTAGTTTATACAAGCTGTTGTAATTGTTCAGTACATCGCTCTGACATGATTCATTAAATTTGAAAATTTCGGTTGGCTAATTACAGGATATTCAATAAAATTAATATAATATTCCTAATGTAAGCTTATTCAGGTTATGTACACAGGAATGAACTTGTTTATTTAGTCGCCTAGGTAGAATTAAATATTTAAAATTATGGTTGATTTTAGAATAACTTGTGATATTTTAATTTAAGTAACGAAGTTCACTTGTCAGAACAATGTTTACATTTCCGTTGAATTTTCTAAAATTCTGCTACGCGACTGTGCCAATGCACTCATAAGGCACTACTGAACGTCTTCATAACTTGTCTGTTATGAAGCAATCCCGTAATTATACGAGCTTCCTTTCTGCTTATAAAACGGAATGTGTGGACACTTGGACGAGGCCCTAGTTCTTTCCTCTCAAGTTTGCAGCATTGTGACCAAACCTTTTATAACCTACATGTGCTAACTGTCTCATTCAGGAGAAATATTGGCCATCTCGACACTACACGTTTGTTGAACCCAGCCACCGCGCTGCTGGCATACTCATCGCTCAAAACGAAGCTATCTTCTTTCTCCAACATCTTATACCTAGCGCTGCTCAGCTTGTTGGCCGATAAATTGTAGACTTGATACATTTGCATGAGGAGATATATGTATTCGTGTCTTCTAACATATTTACACACGAGGAAACTGTGTTAAAACATTCGTGTCATGAATGCAGAAACTCAATCCTGTATAAGCGCATCTTTAATTTATATGACATACGTTGAACACGTATCATATGGAAAATATGTATATTCAAAATCTGTTATAATAAAGCATATACTATACTGTAAACACGTTAGTAGTTACACTGACATATACGACATATTGGACACGTTACATAGCCTCAATTATTTTAACCTGGCCCTGCTTCTTTCGTCAAATTGATATATACGTAGTAGATTCACAAAGGCTCCCAGAATTCGTTTGTACAATTTACAGGAATTTCTGCAGGAAGGAAATATCTGTAGAATTGTGAATAAAAAATGTACATTGACATCTTTCGTCGCCTTAGGGATGCGGTAAGAACGAAACGACCCTAGAAATGGACAACCAACAGTTTCCCCTTCACGACAATGCTCCAGCACACCGGTCGGATTTGGTCAAGTACTTCTCAGCTAAGAACAATGCGACAACACTGGCGTACACCCCATATTCTCCTGACCTGGTTCAAGCTGATTTTTACCTATTCCCTCAACTGAAATCAACACCGAAGGGACGGTGCTCTTGTGATGCTACTGACATCATTAAGAATGCGACGGAAGAGCTGAAAAGGCTTTCAAGCCTTGCTTCCAAGAATGATTTCAACACTAATATAGTCACTGGCAGAAGTGTATAGATGCAGACGAGGACTATTTTGAAGGAAATGTAGCTTAAATTACTGTATTGTTTTGTGTTTCTCAGAAATAACCTGATTTAAGGATCATTTTCAAGGTACCACGAAAAACCTGCTTTGCTGGTTCCATCACATGAAGCCGAAATCTCTCATTCAATAGTGCTTTCTTTACAAATCGAGTGTACAACAAAAAAAATGTTTCTTTATTTCTTCAGTCGGTAGAAATGCATAGATTTTATGGAATTTAAGATTTAATAACCATGGCCACTAGAACCTGCCACTGAATTTCATTCCGGCTTAAGAGAATCCGGACTTATTCAATACTGATGAAAACCCGCTGGCGAATCAAGGGCAACAGATAACAACCACCAACTGTAATTTCGGATTCCACAGACATTCTCCCCGTTGATTATTATTATTATTATTATTATTATTATT
>Ga0131853_10008828_pt1 | contig 18372 bp, 14 predicted proteins | sample TergutLab28metaG_FD_92764 | JGI IMG/M metagenome (GOLD analysis project Ga0131853, IMG submission 92764) | Labiotermes labralis P1 segment gut microbial communities from Petit-Saut dam, French Guiana - Lab288 P1 (version 2) (version 2) | ecosystem: Host-associated > Arthropoda: Insects >... | reverse complement strand
TGTTTTTTTTTTTTTTAATTTTTTTATTTTTTTTTGTGTTTTGGTGGGTGGTTGATTGTGGGGGGGGAAGGGGGTATTTTGGGGGGGGGGGGGGGGGTCAACAAATTTAGTTGAGGACAGAGGACATAGAGAAAGGGGATCTGGGGGCAGTAGCCCCCTAGTCAGGGGTTTTGGAGGCAGCTGTAATTTGGTACAAGATTTCATTTCATATAGTAAAATTTTCTTAATTTTTGGTACTTTAAGACTATTTATGATGACAATCAATTTATATGTCATTGTTAATGTAAAACAATTGCAAACCTAGGTAGTTTTAGAATTTTACTGCCTTTTTTTCCGAAAATCTTGGGGTGTTGGCATCCTAAATTCAGCAATTGTTAACAGTTTTCACAATTGGGTTGAGTTTGGTACGATTTTGGTGGGCCTTCGGAATTTCGGGGGGGGGGGGTTGAACCCTGAACCCCCCCCTGGTACGATTTTGGAGGGCCTTCGGAATTTCGGAGGGGGGTTGAACCCCGAACCCCCCCTCGGTACGCCACTGGACTATGTAGCACTGATAGTGCATGGGTGAAATACAAGCAGGCAGCATTGGTGAAATGGTACTGACATCAGAAAACAATGCCTTGGAGACAAACCTGTGTCAGTGCCACTGTGTCGACCAGAAATCCCATACAGATTGCTGTGGGGTTGGCTGTGGACCTCTGCACTGAGTGTGGCAACCAGCTGCTGAGGCATGTCATTGCCCAGTGCCTTATTAACTGGTAAAGAGTGACCAGCATTTCCAAGGGGTTTGTTACCTGCAACTTCACAGTTCAAGGATCTTGAACTATTAGTCTATGAAGACAGAGACAGCAATCTTCCCAAATATGTTAGCAGCTCATTACCAGTTGACAGGACGTCATATACTAAAAGACTTGAATCTTCATCAGTCTTATGATAACCTCAAATTTTGTCAAAACATATTATTACACTATTTTTGCTTTATAAGAAGCCATGTTTTTTTTGGAAGATTAATATTTTATTATTGTGTTTGTAATCCTAAGATCCAGAACTACAGTACATAATGTTTAAATGTTTTCTCATATTTGCACTTTTCTTGGAGTCCTTCATAAGAACAGTGTGCCTTATGTGAATGTGCGCAGGTTGTGATGTACATGTGAACAAAAACAAGGTTGGACATTTGTATGATTATAAGCATGTTTCTAGATGTCTTGATGTTCATAATGTCCATTAAGAATGACGGACAGGTTGACTGTATCTTGTCCATAATGAAATTACTGATTTGTTTTAACCAGTCCCGTAATTTCTCCATTCTAAATTTGGAGAGTGAAGTCATTGACTGCATCATACAGTATTGTGATGTTATTTTGAAGACTTGCTGTGACTCCATCTCCCAGGTCAATGCAGGAGTTGCTGAGGTACTCATGTAGTGTCAGTTGGTGTGATGCCTATTGTCATTCGACCATTGCTTGTATTCCTGTTTCATTCATTTATCATTGATACTACAAAATCTTAGCAACTAATAGCATCACTAAGTAACATCCCCCCTCTGTTTCCAGGAGCTGCTGTAGTGACTAGACTGTGAGTAGGGCGATAGAGGAGTCTTGGTTCAATTCCCAGCACAACCAAGACTTCTTGTTCCTCCCCAAAATGACCTGTCTCGGACCCAGCCAGCCTCCTGTTCGACTGATTCTGGGGCTATTTAGCTGGCGGTAAAAGGAATGGGGTGTGAATGTGACCACTCATGCTAGGGTTAGGAATGAGTAGAGCTGCACCTTTGCTTGTCCCATGTGCCTTTGTGGCATGAGTAGGAACAACTTTACCCTTAGTTGCCTGTTTCACACTCTCTTATTGGTGACAAAAAAAGAATAGTGGTTTTAACTCTTCTTGCTGCCAGGTTACATCTTTCTATGTGTTGGTAAACCTGGAAAGTGGTGCTGCATTTACTGATTGGCTTCCATGTGTCATTTTACAATTGTACAGAGGTGCACTACTAATTTGTTTGTCAGGTTTCATGCTTGGTGTTCACGGTATGTCTCGTCACTCCTAACAGTAGATGTCTTATTCCGTTTTTTTTTAACGTGCCTGATTCAAAGCTGTAGTCACTTGTTGTGAAGTTCCATTCTTGGCTCAGAGCCATATTTTTTCCCCCTCTTCTACATGTTGGTCTGTATAATATGTTGGGCTAGTACCTTAATATCTGTAACTTGATGTAATGGCCCAGTTCTGCTACTGCCAACTCAATGTTTGGCTTGTTCTTGTATATTGTAACTGATTGTCCTATCTGCCAAGGATGACACAGATTGTGTTTGCCACATTACTGTTCCAAGATCAGCAGGATGCTAGCAAAGTTTGTCATAGAAACAGGTCAGGTCACAGCTAATGAGGTTTCATGGAAGTTAAAGACCTATACGGGTTGGATTATTACTGAAGGATTCAGGGATGTACAGTTTAGTAAAGTGTGAGCTGGGCCAGCAGGTCAGCAAATGGAGTGAGAGCTGCTTAGGTCCACAGAGGGAGTGACAGACCATGTGGTTACCCTCGGTGTCTTAGAGCCACTCTCTACATTGACCGTCACAATAGAGACAGCAAGTCTAAAATATTATCAGCCCCACAGAGCTATAAAGGAACTGTCCTGACTGAGATGCAGTATATCTTTGTACTTTCCTTCTGACCACAGAAAAAGCATTGCAGCTGAAGGAGTCAGTTGCACAATAGGGTGGGTTTGGTGCTAATGCAAAACAAACTAATTTTTCTGTTCTGCCAACCAGGTTTTTATTCTGCGTGGCTTCAGGCTTCTGCCGCGAAGTAGATGAGATTTACGCTCTTCTGGGATGTTATGCAGTGTATTGTGGGGTTTGTATTCTGTTAACAATATCCCACTGTTAGTTTTCTTCATGCTATTTGCTGGCTAGAGAGACAAAAGAAAATAAAGAGGAGGCCAATACATGAGATAAATTTTGGTACTTTTTTAACATTCTGCTGTGGACAGTGTTATCACTGCTGTGTGAACATGGTGTAATTGTCTTGTTTGCGAGTTCGTGTAGAAATTTAGTGTTGATGTTGTGGTAGTAGTGCATGGCTGCTTGCAAGTTTTAAAAGTGTTGATTTGTGCTGAAGAAACCTTGATTGGAGGGTGCTTCTCTACATGCATTCAGTGTCGCGCAGTGTGGTGCCATTGAGATGCGTGCCTAAATATTGGAACTTACAGGGGGGAGCAAACTGGACATGCTAAATGGTTGCTATGTTTTGTATCTTACACTAGACTCTGCTGTCCCCTGCCGGACATTGGGTACAGTCAGTGCTGATCCCAGGAGCCACATCAGTGCTAACAGCATACATGGAAGTAATCAGTGTCGTTAGTAAATTAAGAACTGGTTAATGAGTGGAAAAAAGCTGTAAGTGCAGTTGTATCATGCAATATTGCTGTAAACTGGGTGCCTGATTCTCTAGAATGGACTGGAGACAAGAGATTTGGTTTATGTCAGTTTGATCCCGTTGGTATTTTGTCAGACAGCCATGGATTAGTTTTGTGCAGTTTCAAAACTTAATGCAACCTTTCTTTTCCTTTCCCCCCCCTTCCACCCACTGCCTCCCTCCCCCCTTCCCCCCCCCAAAGGAAATCTAATTTTCCTTCCCACAGATTCAGCAGATATATTATTTTCCTAATGGTGGTGGATTTGGTTAAAAGTGTCCAGGCTATAATATGATGTTGTGTTACAATCATAATTAGTTCCCCCCACCCCCCTAATATTGCTGTGGTCCCAGACTGTAGAATGGCAACATTACACACACACATGTGACTACTGAGGTCACTCTTGTGCTATTATACAATGTGCCATAAACAGTGCAAGATCATGTGTACTGTGATTTATACTGTGCTTTACATACTGGTTGTTGTGTTTCATATTCAGCACTGATTATGGTGTAGTTTAATTCTAAGTGCCTGTTTTGAAATATACGTGTATTGCAGGTTATAAGACAAGAAGCCATGAAGGTATGTGGGGTAAGGTTGGAGTGTCCCAGCAGGAAGTGCATGAGTCTTGTGTCATAACATTCACATATGTACTGATGCAGGATATTCTCCTTTAATTATTAACCATGCTGGTGGGGACTTTAGTAGAAGAAAACTCAACTGCACTTCTTCATTAAAGAGTCACAGTTTAATTGTATGTTAAAAAACAATCACATTACAGGCCTGGACAGGCACTGAGGTTTCCAGAAGGTTCAGGCTCCCAGATTTCAAGACACTCAGCACATGAAGGTGTTGTCAGCCCTATGCACCGGTCACCTTTACCCCCAGTAAATATTCCTGGCACTCATTTCTGTTAGGGGCTGAATCCATCCCAGGGCTATAGTGCAATCGGAAGGATTATGTGAATGAAAAATTCCAGTGACACCATCAGGAATCGAATTTGCAACCATCTGGCTTGTAGTGCAGTGCCTTAGCCAACTGTGCCACCGTGTGCCCCATATTTAATTGTATATGCTCTACTGCCATTGTGTAATTGTGTGTGCATTCATTGCAGCATTTTTAGGGACATTTGACTCCCTGTCAAGTGCCTGTCATCAATGTTACTTATGTTAAATGTGTGTCCACTTTCTGAGGCATCCGTGTGTATACACATGATGTTTCAGAAGTTGACTCTCCTCCTTTCACCAGGTATAAGTTAATATTATTGAACCTTTTGTGAAGGGTTCATTAGGGCATCAGAAGTCAGCATTCACAAATTGAATATCCAGAAATGAACAAGCAACTGAACCAGAACTATTACATGATGCTTGTCTGTCCAAACTTGTTCCAGTACCAATAACATTATGTTGGAGTCACTCCCAGCCCCGCACTAGAGGTACAGTTAAATTTCCCAATTCTTGGACAGTAAAGTTTAAATTTGTTATTAGTGACTGGTCTACTGTTGGCAGTAGTGTAACATTTCTCTTCTGTTGCATCCAACCTGAATTCAGTTGAAGCTGTCATTCAGAATTTCTCCATTCTTTATCCAGTTGGTGATTGATGTTGTGCCCAGTAGGTTGCTAGTTAACTGTGTTGTGAGAGCCTGAGGTGAGAACAGCATCTCTGATACTGTTTCGTTTGAAGATAAATTCCTGGTTCTGAATATCACTGATTGTAATTTCAAATTGGTATTCTGTTTGGCTTGCTTTAGAATTGTAACTTTTGTAGATGTGTAAATAGTATGCTGTGCAACAAAGTAACTTCTGAACACCCTGGGGCACATGTATTGCTTTTGATATTTTAGAAAGGGAATCCTGTCCAGGAAAATCAATACTGTGCATATATGAGGAAAGACCTGCCAAGACATGGCATTTCATAACTACTATTGACCATTTTTAATACTTTATTCACCAGTATGTGAGTCAGTTTATTACTGGTATATTGTAAGAAACTAAAGAAGTATGTAGTGGTTGAGTCTTTCCCACTGCCTGTGGCAACATTGGACAGACTTGATGTGAGAGTCAAGGTAAATGTTGTTGTGCGGTTCCAACTTTTAGCCAAACTGACGTATAAAAAGACCAGTTTTATTTAAGACTATTAGTTGGCTTTTCCATTTCTATTATACATATTTAATGGGCAACACATAGGCTTTGTAAACTTCAGAGAATGTGGTTGGAAATTTTGTTGTCTGTTACGTTATATAGTACAGACATTGCAGTCTTGCTCTTCTGGTACTAGACAAATGAGATGTGAGGGTGTCAGAACAGTGTTGATGAACATGTAGGCTGAGTCTACTTGGATGTTGGTGCCATGTCATGTGGTATGTAGGTACAGCCTGCATGGCATGACATCCAAGGGCCAGTTGTGTCAAACATATAGAAGTGTTCATTGCCACTCGATTAACATGATAGTTCCTTTACATCTGCATTCATTGTGTCATAAATAATTGCAGGTTAATTTCAGCTGGCAGTATGTCCTTAGTGTTTGTCATTCTCGTATGCTCATACTCATAGAGCAGTTTGCTTGTATATAAATTCACCATGATGAGCTGCTGGCTGTATATAAGTCATATTGAGGTGTACTGACTGTTTTCCTAGCATGCCATTGGAAAAGCTAATTTAACTACTCAGGATGTCATATTTTAGTAGCAGACTGTAAATAAACATACGTATGATGCCAACATGTAGTAGCATAGAACAGTAACTGTGTCATCAGTGGCTTGCTTTGGGACAAACAGAACAAGTGCATAGCTGCAGGAATTGAATTTTGAGGAGATGTCTGTCAGTTCTAGAAATGAGTGTTTTAGGAACAACCAGAATACAGGGACTTTTACTTAAATGACATTACTACTCACTCTACATTTCACAGTAGGCAATGCAATAATTGCTGCTGCCCAGCTCGCCAGGAGTCAGGATCTGTGGATTTTAGTTCAGTGCACTGCAGTTGCCATTGGATTTTGAACTTGCCAAATTAAAGATATATGTATATTTTCTTCAGTCACAAGCAAATGTCACACCTAACAAACACCTTGATTTCATACAGAATATTTTCTCGTGGACTTCAAAGCACTATATTGTGAATACTGTCTTTTAGACGTTCTTCACTGTGGGGGCCATTACTGTACCAATTGGCCGTTCACATGCCCCAACATTTAAAAATTACACAGTGAAAGAGAGGGGCACAATTCCCTGCTTATTATTCTGTCACCAGAAACTCTGTAAACAATGTATATAAGTATTTGTTGTGTGAGTTGTTGCTCAGGAGAGGCACAGGTTCTGATAATCAGCTAGGTGCTGAAGAAATGTCAGAATGTGTTTTGGATACTGGTGAGAATGAACTGTCTCAGAAAATAAAAATGGGCTGAATGACCCTATTAGAATTGGTAGCACATACCATCACATAATGGGAAAGCTGCTAGTCCAAGAGTTTATATATCTACTGAGATGAAACCAAGCTGCACTTTTAAACACAGTCAGTGCGGAGTCTGTTTCTGCATCACCAGCCCCATGAAGTTACCAGTTTACAGTATTCAGTCTTTTGTTTGTAGAACATGTGAACCACAGTTGTCTCATATGGATGCACATTTAGCAGGTTTTTTGCTGATAACACAGACATGCTCAAATTTAATAACTGTCCAACAAGATGTGACTTATTCAATTTATTACATTTCTGTAGGCAGCTCTACATGTTTTGGGTGTTGACACCCATCATCAGGAGCTGGTACAACTGTAATTACAGCTTCTGGTATTGATTAACTGGATCTAAAGCCATCCGTTCTTGTTGTTGAGTTGGAACTGATTCGTGTGTATCGTATGGTAGGTACCTACCATACGGTAGAGCTGGTTAATACCAGAAGCTGTAATTACAGTTGTACGAGCTCCTGATGATGGGTGTCAACACCCGAAACATGTAGAGCTGCCTACAGAAATGTAATAAACTGAATAAGTCCCATCTTGTTGGACAGTTATTAAATTCGATTCATGATGCATGGACCCATGTATATAAAATTTACAGACATGCTCATTTTCTATGCAAGTCCAGCCAGTGACTTTCTTGGAGATGCTTACTGTTACATATAGCTTTTCCTTAGTTACCATGTGTATTTTTTTGTGCTCCCTTACACTCTAGAATATAACCTGTTGCTGTAAACTTTTCATATAGTTTTTCAGTTATTGTACAGTGTGGAACAGGCTCATCAGTTGTGTCAGCACTGCCTGTAGGTTTTGTAGCTGGTGCATGCATTGTACAAAAACATGTGGAGTAAAGTGGAATATGCATAGCAACTGCACATGACCTGTTAAGAGTTTGCGGTACGTCCAGTAACAGTGTGGGACTGCACTTGGTGTGTAATGGTGGGCAAAATGATGGGTAGTGAATAGCAACTTTGTCCCATGTATGTGTAAATTAAAATGTAATAAAGTGAACTGCCAACTTGATACAACAATGTAATTTATTGAAGTTTATTTAGCTCAACATGTTACAGGTGCCCATCATCAGGATCACTAGATGTTACGTTGCAGCATATGGTTTTCTGCACTGGAAGGAATGAGAACATGAAGCGTGTGTATAGTGGCTGCATTCTGTGGTATATAAGCATTTGTCAGTGTGGTCTGTGCAGATTGACAAATGCTTATATACCACGGAATGCGGCCACTATAGACACACTTCATATTCTCATTCTTTCCAGTGCAGAAAACCATATGCTGCAACGTAACATCTAATGCTCCTGATGATGGGCGTATGCACCCGAAACATATCGAGCTAAAGAAACTTCAATAAATTACATTGTTGCATCAAGTTGGCATTTTACTTTATTTCATGATGAAGATGCACGGTCAAACAACCCTTGAATTAAAATGAGTCAGGATAGGCAGCAGAGTTAGACTATAAAGATGATAATTACTTAATTATTAACCACCAGCTGAGATAAAGATGATATTGACAGAAGGCCTGAGCATATGCCTTACAGTGATGATGGTTTCTACCACACCCATTTATTTGTTAGTAGTTTACAGTCCATCAGCTGCAGAAATTTAGCATCAAATTGGGCAAAATAATTATGTGGAATGAATTGAGAGGGATTTTAGTTTTTAATGACAGCAAATGTTAATATTACATATTTTGGGACATGACGCTGTGTGGATTTGTAGATGGGTTTGAATTGACTTGAACTGAATTGAATGGTGTTTGGGTTCAAGCACTACAGGGCCCAATGCACCTATGCCTTAGGACAGGCCCTTTGTGCCCCATGTTCTATTACTAAAGTAGAGGAACCCCGTTCCTTTAGCAAATTTCCAGATGGCCCCTATATTTAGTTTCCTAATATCCTCAGGGTCCAAAAAGAAGGAGCCTAGACATGAGTGTCTGAGTGAAGCCAGGACCTCACATGCACACAAAACATGACCGAGGTTTCTTCCTCAGTATCACACTTTCTACAAATGGGGTTATTACTCATCCCCATTACATATAGATGTTGCCTCAGGGTGTTGTGTCCAGTTAGAAGACCAATGACAACCTTCATTGTGTCCTATTTAAGGACTAATCGTGCCCTTGTAGCCAAATCAGGTTCAGAGATCAATTCTCAAGCCTGCAGTGCTGCAAGGACCACACCACATTACCAAATGCTGGTTATCCATCCAGCGTTTAATCTTTCTTTTTATGTTCTGCCTAGAGACCCATAAGAAAGGCTTTGGTCCCACAAATTCTGAACAGAACCATCCCTTGCGAGCTTGTCAGCGATTTCATTTCCTCGCACCCCGGCATGCCCAAGGGTCCAGTACAGCCCCACAGTGTGCTGGGTAGAGATATCGTTCAGTACCTTCTGGCACTGTCTTACCAAGGGAGACGTTTTGGCAGCCTGAAGTGCTCTCAGAGCTGCCTGACTATCAGAGCAAATGCTAACATATTTCTCTGGCCTGTACTGAGTTTCAGTTTCATTGAACATACGCTAATATTGCATATACCTCAGCCTGAAAGACTGTAGCATGTTTTTCTAAAGAGATGCTGAGCCTTCTGTCTACAGATTGCCTATAGAGCCCAGCCCCGGTCCCCTCCACAGTCCTGGACCCATCCGTAAACCAGACAAGCCCTTTAACCACAGGGTTTGTAGATGACATACATGAGCAACCTGCTGCCTCCATCTTCAGAGAAGAAGATTAAGTGGTAGGTGAGACCAGGGCTGTGCGTATGGAGCAGCAAGAACCAGTGGCCATGCAAAGGGCAGGAGGAATTAATTAAGAAGTGCAGGAAGATAGAAGGAGGGAAAATGTGATGAAATGACATAGAGGAAAGATAAAAGAAATCGAAAAAAAGGAGCTGTTAGGAGATAGGTGTAGGGAAGAGAATAGTAGGAATCAGTGGGCATGTAAGTGATGTTGTCAAAGATGATGTCAAGGAGGAAGGAATGTGATTAAAAGAGAGGAAAGTAACGTAAAATGCAGATAACATTAGTGAGACAATGAAATATGGGAAGATGCAGGAAAAAACAGGAGCAAAAAGAGTTACACATGTAACAAACTACACAACCTCAAATTCCATAAGACCATTATCTATACTGACAGGAACTGAGGCAGAATCCTTATTTCAGAGAACTACTCTGGTGTATTCCTTTAAAGAATGAGGAAAACTATGAACCCTTGGTGAGGATAGTTCATGTCTGCAACTCAGTGTCTCGCAAAGACAGATGAAATGTGCTGCTGCTTGCTAACAGCCAGGGCACTGAAAAAATGTAGGATAGCTGGTGCAGTGTAAGACCAGCACATAGGTCTGGCTGATTGTTATTTGAAGTCACATGATATGTGTACAATGTTTGTGTTCAGTTGGCTGTGGATGATAGTCCATAAGAGAAATCTAGTCAACCAGGCAGCACACAATTGAGACCATGTTAAAGCATGAAGTAATGTCTTGTCAGATGAGACAGGCTGTGGGTGTCATGTCTTTAGTCATGTTACCATAACTGCATTTATAAAACACTGACACAGAATGTCTGTGCCATCAATGTGACTGTACAAACGGTGAGACGTGACAAGTTATTATTTTGTTACCAGCTTTATTATTATTATTATTAGTAGTAGTAGTAGTAGTAGTACAACCATGTACTGATTTTACTCCAAGTACTACCATTGTACCGCTATTTTTACTATTATTTTCCTGTTAACTACACTCACATTCATCATCTACATGATAAAAGAGACTTTGTCATTAAAGGATATGTTCATCTGTTTCTTTGTGTTATATTATTTTTCTTTTCCTACTTTTGACTTGGTGAGTATCTTATATGCAGTGCCAGTGCCTTGGCATGCACAATGATGTAGGTGTGCAGTCTTTGACCTGAGTTGCGTGGTCTTTTGCAATATGAAATTGCACAAAACAGGAATGGCCCCATAAGCTCACTCTGTTTTAGCACGTGCTTTTGTGTGATGGTGCAGGTGTTTGAAGGGTTAACCCTCTTGTGCCCAAACCTTGTGTTGCCAGAATATCAAGGATGTGGTGTAGAAATTAAGTAATGTGATGAAAATATGTTTGCATGCACAAAAGTTTTGAAGGGCATTATTGCTTAACGGGCCGTCCGTATCTAATTTTCACGGTTAGTATTCACAACCCTGCAGAATGCCCACTAAAATTCCTCATGCAGACAGTTTGTCCAGCCATCTGCAGACATTTAACACCATGCTAACTGGTGAGTGAATGTTTTTGAAACTTGATACTGTGTGTGTGAGACATTGTACAGCCATGTCATTTTTAATTAAACTCGGGCAGTCATAACAGATTGTGTGTGTACACAGAAACCTGTATGCACTAATGTGTGTATCTCCAGTGTACATAGGCCTGGCCATCTGACTGTGCACAAAACAAACGTGCAAGTGCATTTAGGCTCTGTCATTCATTTAATGTAGCACTTTTCACAGTTAATACTAAGAGTTTCCTTTTCTTGTCACTGAACATGCTGTAGGTTTACTTAATATTCTATCACTTCAGCAATCAAGTATGACCAACTGTAAATACGTTGCTGTAATATGGACAAAGTATGTGGTTTGTATTTTGTGAAAAGTGGGGAGACACATTTAAAATATGTTAATTCATCCAGTGTTTTGTTTGAAATTGTCCATTTCTACACTACTTATAACTTAGTATTCATTGACTGAAAATCTGGAAGTAGTAACAGAGTGAGCGTGTTGTGACGCCTGCACTACACATGCAAATCCAAAAGTCTTGTCTCAGACCAACATTGAATATGTTTGTAGCATATGTTGCTGCATGTCTGAATGCTCATACCAATCAAAGAAGGTGTGAGGAATTGCTAAACTTCCCCCCACCCCCCCATACAGTTCGGGCAGTAACAAGGGAATAACAAAACACGAAATATTTACTTACATATTTGCAAAACAAATCTGGTCCGGAGAGTATGTGGGAATGAAATGGGCAGTCTGCAGTGTTGTGAAGGTAAAGGTAAAGTCGCGCCTGTGCATGACATGAAGGCATATGGAAGAGTGAAAGAGTAGCTTCAGCTTCCATGCTGGTCAATTTACTGCCAAGGAAATAGTTCATATTACCCGTCAAACAGGAGGCTTGGTGTGCCCCAGGGTGAGTTTACGTTTTGTAAAATACAAAAATGTATTACCCTTGCCATACACACATCTGTATGGTAATGGTTGTACTGTTCACCACGTGGCAATGAGGGCACATATTCATACAATTGTTTCCGTATAATGACCTTGCCTTTGAGGATGTTTCTCCCATTGTATCATGAGATTTTCCATACCCTCACAGTATTGCCAGAATTTAGTGTTGTTAACTGATGACCCCCTTCTTGAAGTGCCTTCTAGGAAAATGCTGTTTTAACCCTTCATTGCTGTCCTTATTGCAGTCTGTGGACCTTTAATTCTTTATATACTGCTGGCCTTAGTGCATTATACAGGCATGAATGAATTTAAGAATGTTATAAATGTAAAATCCCTTTGTCTTTGGCAGTGGTTGGAGTTTAAACCTCAGCGTCTTTAAGGTGTTAAATGGAAGTACAATATGTCTTGAACAATTTGGTACTCCTACCGTGCATTTTATTACATTCAATATGTCAACCAATAAATTCACTTAATAAACTACAATAAAATACAATTCATGTTAAGTGTCAACTCATACATGTGGCATGGGAGTGTCATCTTCAGGTAGTCTACCAAAACAAATTAACACAAGTTCAACACACCAATACAGGTACGGATTGCCCTCACCGTCAGTATCCATATATTAAAATTACAGAATACACAAAATCGACAAACGCAAATCCACCATGCTGTGACACCAAAGCTATATGATAGCGAGTCTCTTCAAGTACAAGCCCACAGCTGTGCATATTTTATCTGCAGCATGTATACAAACACCCATTTAGATCACATACATTGAAGCAGGCTCACAATCATATAGCTTTAGTGTCACAGCATGGTGGAGTTCTGTTTTTCAGCTTTGTGTGTTCTGGAATTTTAATATTTTGATACTGACAGTGAGGGAAACCAGTACCTGGATTGGTGTGGTGAACTTGTGTCCCTTTGTAACACATCACCACTAAGTAAAATGACTTTCTCCATCACTCTAAAAACACATACACCACACTATAGACACATGATGTTTCAGAAGCTACTGCTTCCTTCCTCAGGTGAACACAGTCTGTTGGATAAAATTAGCACATACATTCTAAACCAAACTACACTTATGACTCATCCACACACACATATTCAATATAAAATAATTCATCTAAATAACATTACAGGTCACAAACATATTATCACAAATAATTATGGAAATTAAAAACATAAAATGTGGGGAAATTTATATACTTAAAATAAAATATCTTTAAATCTTAATATCTCATAAGAGATGATACGACTCTTTAGATTTTGTGTGCTGATTTTATCTAACAGACTGTGTTCACCTGAGGAAGAAATAAGTAGCTCCTGAAACGTCATGTGTCTATAGTGTGGTGTGTGTTCGTAAGGTGATGGAGAAAGTCATTTTACTTACAAGTGATGTGCTACAAGTTGCTCTATTGTCAAGAAATACCATGGTGCAGTTGTGTACCTTTGTTTTAGTAGAGTCCCTGAAGATGGCACTCCAGTGCAAAAACATGTACGAGTTGATACTGTGAATTGTATTTTATTGAGTGCATTTGTTGGTTACTATATTGAATGTCATGAACATGTTCATTGGTGTGGCAGTAGATATTTGTGTTAGCCCTCCTTATATATATATGTTTGGGTAGATGTATGTGTGTGTGTATGCGGACATAATTTTTTTTTATGTAACTAAAATATTCCATCTCTTACTGAAAAAGTGTAACTTGTTTTCTGGAGGTTCTCAACTACTAACTATTTTGTCACTCCTTCAGTCTTTGCAGGTTAATGATTTCCTATTACCTCATTCCAAGGGTTCACCTTTCTTGATCTTCTCACATCAAACATCATGCAGCTGTTTTGTGTTAGCAAATTTCCAGAACAACATACAGTTTACAGTATTGAAGAACTGTAAATAGCTGGCATTGACACTCATCAGACTGTGGAATACACTTATGCAGTGCTTTTCTCCAACAGCAACATACCATGAACAGAATAGCCACCAGCCTCTGGGGTATAGTGTGGATAGGGTTAGCAAGATGTCTGTTCCTTAAGTATTTCTCTCCTCAGGTGTGTGCATCTGGCCCATACCTGACAACAGGCACTATCCCTTGGCAGCCCATTGCATCACCCATGCAGCCTGTATGTGAGAGCCCAATCCTGGAGCTGACAGAACAGATGGAGTCCATGTAAACAGGTCAGTAGTGCCATTCACTTACATTTCGTCTTTCATGAACCGTACGGTTTCCCTTACAGACATGACTGTTCATGGTATATTATGCCATGTCAATTGATAAGTAGTTACCAACAGTCTGAAGGCTTATGATTGCTTTGTCTTCAGGATCAAGTGGTCAAAGAACTACTTGACCCTCAAGATGCAGGTGATACAGTCATTTGAAATTTCCATAACCCGTTTATCAATTGACATGCTGTAATATCCCAGAAGTCTGTAATGTCCAGCAACAATGTTTTGAGAACCTCAAATCTCATGTGATTCTCCAAATTGTGATACTGTTGTCTTTCTTCCCCTGCTGTGTCTTATTATGAACTTTTCTTCTGCTTCTTATTCTCCTCCTCCTCCTCTTCCCCCTGCCCCTCCACCTTCTTCATAATATAGGCCAGGCATATGAGAGTGGTTGCCCATTAGTGCACGAGTAATTTTGCCAGTGCCCAGAATATGATTGGTGTAGTGTGTGGGGTGAGAGGATTACTGCAATTACAGCTTAGCCCTTCCAATCTTATCCATCCATCCTAACAGTCTATACCTGCTGCCTGCACGAAACTGATTCTCACTTCACACACATTCCATTTTTTTATAAGGTATTTCTTCATCTTGGTTTTTACTGTACAGTCTCTTTTGATATTCTTTCACCTATAATCCTACACAAATGGTTCATCCAGTTTTGTCTTTGCCCAGCTATCATAATGTTGTGCTGGCTGTATTTTTTCTTTCCCAACATCTTGTAGTCTACTGCATCTCTTAAGAACATCATCTGTGTGTGTCTCTTTCTTGAACTATCCCAGATTCTACAGACAGTGCTACCTGCTGCTTATTACATGGTATATTTTCTTGTCCAATCATAAGTTTTTCTTCAAGGTTATGCATTTTAAGTTTCTAGTGAACTTTTGGTTTCATGAATTGTATGGAATGTCTGATAGAACAGACCAGTTACTGATGTGTCAGAACAAGGCAGTAGATCAGTCAGTCAGTTAATGCCTCATGTTTTATTTCTGCAGCTGAGATCCAGGTGGCTGAATGCTGAGAAGAAGGCAATGCAGTTCTTGTCCATGCTGCAGAACAACAGGGCTGTGTAACTGCACAGTTTGTGGTATCAAGTGCCAGGTGCAAGCTCTTCAGTTTCAGTTTCATTTTGCCCTACTGTTCCCCCCTCCCCTTTTGACAGTGTGGGGGTTATGTGGCTTAAAAGGGGCATGTGTGATTGAGTCCTCACCAGTTTATTTTAAACTTGGATAAAGAATTCCCAAAATGGGCAAAACGGCCAAGCTGCATGACCCCAAATTCAGAAATTGTGGCGAAAATCAAGACAACAGTCTACTACGTTGCTTCACAACAGTTCAGTCAATGTCCTAAGACTCCATGGTCCAGCAGTTACAGCAGTGGATTTTTATCCAAAAGGTTGCACTTTCACGTCCATTTTCTTGGTTTTTGTTTGTTCTTATTATATTTATTTTGTAATAATCAGTGTTAATTTCCTTTCCTAAAACTGGGAGAACAGTCAGCCATCTCTGTTTAGTTTCTACTCATAATCAAATGCCATTCATTTACACAAATGTAATACCATTGTTTTATGGTCTGATCCTTTTCTGTCTGCGCACAGGCTGGGATAATGAAGGCAAAATATGTTTATTACTGTTTGCAAATTTTTTAACATCACTTTGTTTATCAGCTGTCATTTCAAGGGGTATAAAATAATGAGGATGTTGCTTGTCATAAAGGCATGTGAACATAAGGTGAACTTTCACAGTGCTCATTTGATGAAGGCAACAGAGTGACAGTGATAATGGGCATCAGCAAAATTGGAAAGCATGTATCATTGGCGTTCAGGAAGAGTAATCTCTCTTTTGTCAGTTTTGAAACATACAAAGCATACAGTAACATGTCTCCAAATACTTGAGCACTCAGCTTTCATGCATTTAGTGATGTTTGTTGTGTGATGTGAACTCTACAGACTTACAGAGATTTCCACACAAAAATTTATATGACCAAAAACCAAATGAATCTCTGCTTAGGACACTTTATGTGTTCAGTGACAATAATAAAAACAGGCAATGTGAAAATGAGTTCTGCCATGACAGAAGGAATAGTAGCTACATTATGAAACTTATGTTGCAACACTTCATGCCAAACTAGTTTCTATAGGTTATAAATGAATACAGCTGACACTATTCTCACAGTCAGTTTGCCATAACAAGGCACACATTTACAGCCACTTAGCACTGAAATAATTTAAAGGAAATGAAAGAAAAGTAAGAAGTACGAAATAAAAATGTAAAAAATAAAACAATAGATGAAGTAAAAATATCAAGCATGAGAGTTGAACCACTGACCTCTCACTTACAAACTTCTTTGAATCCCCAGACAACCTGCGATGAAATGTGCAAGTTAATTATTGGTGGTGATATGAGTGATGCAAATCTCTCTTGATTTCATCTGTATTGCCTGAATATGGAGTTAACACTGTTTCATCACTTGGCATTTGTTAGGATTCTTACCTTTAACGAAGTTTAAAAACAGGCAGAGAGGGCTCAGTCATGCACGCTTCCTATTATGCCGTGTGAAACGTAATCAGTATGGTCCTGCTCCTCTTACAGCCAGTTTTGTGCAGCCAGGACTGAAAAAACACATTGATTGCACACTGTAGCACTGGTCAGGTAGATAATATTGTCTGCTGGGATATGACACAGTGTGTCTTGTTAGTTGTGCATAAATATTTATGTTCTGAACCTGCTGCCTCCACTTTCAGAACAAAAGCACTTTTACTGCACAGTAGAGGCAGCAGGTTCCCCCAAAATGCCAGTTACTCTCTACCAGACTACAAAATGTCAGACCCCAGAAGAATGTAACCTTAAAATTCGGTGAGTGCCATGAGAACTCCATATTTTGAATATTATGCAGGTATGTTGTTGTTCATGAATTTGACTTAACAAACTATGTTTTGTGTTAATGCCAAGACAACGTACAATCGGTCACTGACAGCACTTACAGTTCAGTGGTGTTCAGTTCTTCACCACATCCTGACCAGTGTTCAGTTTATTGCACTGCCATGCCCTGACTGCCTCTGGGACACACCCAGTTTCTACACAGTGGTACCGTGTGCTCCTTCTTCAGGTGTAAAGCAGTTAGAATATAAGAGGACCACTCATCTGCATCCAATGCTGAAATCAAGAATAAGTGGAGCTATACCGCCACACCACCATGCCTTTTTACAGCATGGTGCTTAGGCAGGAAGACAGTTTTACTGTTACTCAGGTTTTGTTTGTGCTCCACAAATGTATGAAAATAGAACTACAGTAAAAGCTGTGATGTCCGGCACTGGACCATCTGCAAAACTCATTAACCATAAATTTACTGGGAGGCCCATTACATTTCACTGTTCCATCAGTGATGAAATATTGGTGTCTTATTCCTTTACTGACAATAAACATACACCATGTTATGTATGTAGTTGTGAATAAGGAACACAGGACAAGATATCAAGTGACAAAATTAAATGGTCACATTTGCTTGTGAGGGTGCTTCATAAACCTTAGGTACAATGCCCTAATTACAATTTCAGGCATCCCCTTGCTCCCATAGGTGCCGCACAGCGCAACTTTTACATCCCCTTTGCACCGTATCATTCAGTTGCCTATTTATTATAATTGTGACATGGCTGTGCTTGCATTGTGATTGTAGAGCACAGTGTTCCTAATTTATGCTGCTCTTAACAGTGATAGAATGCTGCGAAAGTACAGTTACTTCTCACACTGTCACAGGGGTATACAGGCTGTGCAGTGTGACAGCTGGTAACACAGGTGGTCAGGAAACTTTTACGTAGTTAGTTGGGGCCAGCAGACCGGTATCAATTTCAGGGAATTTTGTTTTGGTGATATCCAAGAGTATGGAGTCCCAGCATATTTTGTGTAAAACACAAGAATTGGTTAAAATGTGATGAAATAACAGTACTGCAATAAGGATTTTGTAATTGTAAATTGTGTTACTTTAGTCAAAATTCCCCCCCCCCCCCCCCCCAATATTATTTTTTTTTTTTAAAAAAAAAAAACCACAGGGGTTTTTTTTTTTTTTTTTTATTTTTT
>Ga0131853_10008826_pt1 | contig 18375 bp, 15 predicted proteins | sample TergutLab28metaG_FD_92764 | JGI IMG/M metagenome (GOLD analysis project Ga0131853, IMG submission 92764) | Labiotermes labralis P1 segment gut microbial communities from Petit-Saut dam, French Guiana - Lab288 P1 (version 2) (version 2) | ecosystem: Host-associated > Arthropoda: Insects >... | reverse complement strand
CCATTCGCCGCGAAGAGCTTACCAAGTCGCTGTTGCAGTTCAAAAACCGGATGATCAATTCCAATTTGCAGCTTGTCGTTTCCATTGCAAAAAATTATCAGCATCGCGGGCTTTCGCTTTTTGATCTTATCGATGAGGGCAACATTGGGCTTATCGAAGCTGTCGAGCGTTTTGATTATACGCGCGGTTGCAGGTTTTCGACGTACGGTACGTGGTGGATACGGCAGGCGATTATCAAGAGCATTGCCGACAAAGGACGCACCATCCGCATTCCCATCCACATGCTCAATACGATTAAGAAGTGCTATTTTGCCGCAAAGTATCTGACGCAGGATTTGGGGCGGGATCCCAGCAACGAAGAGCTGGCGAAATATCTGGGGCTTCCTCTTTCCAAGATAAACGAGATTGTAAAACTTTCGCAGGAGACGACAAGTCTTGATACGATTGTGGATGACGGCAATCTGACGCGCCTTGCCGACCTGATTAAAGACGATTCGCACGTCGAGCCGTTTGAAGAGGTTTTCTCAATGACGCTGCAAGAAACGTTGGGGAGCATACTTTCAAATTTATCGGAGCGGGAGATGAAGATTATCCAGCTTCGATTTGGGTTGACCGGTGAAGGGCCGCTGACGCTGGAGGAAACGGGCAAACTGTTGGGGATCACCCGTGAGCGCGTGCGGCAGATACAGGAGAAGGCGACGCTCAAGCTGCGGGAGCTAAAGCAACTTTACGAGCTGAGAGGCGGCTGAGGCTTTTCGCTGGGTGCGGGATGGGAGAGTTATCGTGCCTTGTTCGCCCATTTCGGGTTGTCGACAATGGCAAAGTCCCCGTCCCGCTCAACCACCAGCTTACGAAAGCCGCTCGTTTCAATCGTACCGTAATCGTGCCCGGCATCGGCGCGGAACGTGAAGAACTGCACAAACGGCTCCGTGCCGATGTTGACACTGCGGTGCGCGTATCGTTTTGGAACGTACACCACGTTCCCCGGAGTGAGCAATTCATACGCAACGTCGCCTTCGGGGTTTTCCATAAGCATAAGCCCCCGCCCTTTTATGCACAGGTAAACTTCCGCCGTATCCAATATAGTGTGAAAATGCCCCTTGGTCATAAAGTATTCATCGCCGACTTTTCCGGGGTAACATATACTGGTACCAAACGCAATATCGCCCGGATGCTCCGGAACGCCCATCTCGTAAAATTCGTATACGAGCGTGTCCTCTTTTTTAAGCATTTCGTCTAGCGCCGATTCATTGGCGACAATTTTTCTGAGATTGGAAAGGTAGCGTTTGGAGGACTCTCTGTCCGCGCTGATTCCCGTTTCAAGGGCAAAACTGAAAATGCCCGGCTTGTCTACATTGTAACTCATCGTATAATTCCTCCGTATTGTAAAACGTTATAAAGCTGGGCGGGCAAATACCCGCGCCGGATTTTCAACAAAAAAACTTTTAATGTGCGCGTCTGTAAATCCCCGTGCCACAAGCAGGGGGATAAAACGTTTAAGGATATGGCTCAATCCAGGCGAGCCGCCGTAATGTGCAAGGCGCGCTTTCGTTGTGTCAAGAGCTAAAAGAATCTGCTTTTCATAACCGGCTTGTACCAGTTCGGAAATTATGCTGGCTTCTTTTTCGTCATCGTGGTACTTTGGGCGGCCAATGGTATCGCACTCAAGGTAAATCCCCTGGTGGCAAATTTCCTTGTGGATGTTTATGTCCGCTATGGCGCGGTCAAGGTGGCAAAATATCAGGCGATTCCCACTGAGCCCCTGCTTGGCGAGAAAGGCGGCAAGGGGACGCGGGTCTGTGTTCCGCTCGATGTGCGCCATAAGCGCGCAGTCTGCCGCCTTTGCCGCTTCCGCCGCCGCAGTGAAAAGCTTTCGGTAGCGCGGCGACAGCCCTTCCGTGTCCATCGCGGTTTTTATCTGCCCCGCCATCGCGCTGCTCTGCCGCCGGGGAACATGGCTGTCGGCATCGAGGTACATTCCCCGGTCAAGTTCGCTCATAAAAAGCCGCGTGATAGCTTCTTCGCCGCTGGAATGAATCCAGTGGTCGGCGGGGTACATCGACAGTTTGTGAAACCCGGTGGAGGCGATAATATGCGTGCCGCTCTTTTTGGAAATACGCTCCAGCACATCCGCCTGTCTGCCGCAACCCGGCGGCTGGGCATCTACTACCGCGCGGCCTCCCGCCGAATAATACAGTTCCAGTTCAGCGGCGCTTTTTTCCGGGTCATCTATGCCGAGTTCCGGCCCGCCTGTCAGGGGACAGCTTTCGGCAATGCTTACATGTTCGTGGCTCTGGCAAAAGCCAAGCTCGTGGGGAGCAATATCGCCCAACACCGTCGTAATTCTTTTCACTATGCCCGGCCTGCCACGCCGCTTAATGTTTCCAGCATGCCGGAATCTATCGTAATATTGAAAACCTCGGCGATGACTTGTGTCCAGCCGTGAATAAAATAATTCCAACCATCTTCTATATGAAGGTTTTTTTCCTTTTGCTGCGCCAGCGCCTGCCGCATAAACAGCAAATCACCCCGGTAATTTATTTCCCACACAAGACTGTTTTGTGGGTAGGAAACAGAATCGGTCGTGGGAGATCCCGGAGCGTCTTTGCCCAAACCGGTGGCGTTCACAATCAGCGAGTGAGGCGGCAAAGCTGCGATAAGCCGATCATTGCCTTCGGGCGCGGGATTGTGGACAAAGCGGAATTCTATCCGGTCGTTCAGCCCTTGCAACGCGGATTTCGCTGACGCAAGGCGCGGCTCGCTGCGGTTGGCAATGGTTATTCTTTTTGGCGTATTGCCGCCAAACTTCTGCTGGGCGAAATACATCGACATCGCAAGGGAACTTCCGCCCGCTCCCAGCAGCAACACCTCGCCGCCGTTCTGCTCCCAAAAATCAGGCGGCACAAACACTTCCAGCGCAAGCCCGCTTGAAATGGGGTCTTTCGCGTGAGCGCGGAATTTCCCGTCTCGTTTAGAAAGGCAGGAAACCTCCCCGAGCTTTTCCCCGAAAGGATCGGTATAATCAAAAATATCGCGGCAGGATTTAAACAAATCCAGTTTATGCGTTGTAACAAGAGCGCCCACAGACAGCTCGTCATGTTTCAAAAACTGAACTACTGTGCGGTACTCTTCTGCGGGAGCGTGCAGAGGCAGATCGATGCCTTTCATTTCGGCCTGCAACCCAAGAGCTTTCGCCCATTTTGGAAACACCGTCATAATCGACGACGTGCCTGTCTGAACGCCAATAAAATAAAATGTAGGAACTTTTGCTACCTGCACTATTGCCAAATCTCCTCAATACATAATAATGTAATGACATTATTATGTTATTATCAGAGTTTGTCAATGGGACAAAAAATGCCGTTAGCGGGATAGCTCCACGGTAAACTTGTTCAGGTCTCCCCGATAGCGGGCAATGGAAAACTCTACCGGATTGGGCGTATCGCCGGAATAGGCGACAGTTTTGACTTGTATCAGCGCCTTGTTTCGCGCGATTTGCAGCAGCTCCGCCTCCTGCGCCCCGGCGTTCACCGCCGTAAACTCCCGCCTGACGCTGGTAACTCGCACACAGTACAGTTTTTCCAGCGAATCATACAGAGAGTTCGTGGTAAAATTCACCTGCAGCAGCCGCTTGTATTCATCGTAGGGCAGGAACGTTTCAACATACACCAGCGGAGTTGTATCAACCGACCTCACCCTGCTCAGATATATAAGCGGCGCATCCAGCGGCAGGGACAGCCGCTCGTTTGCTTGAGGGTGGGCGCTTATCTTTTCAATCTTGACCACATACGTTTTTGGATTGTAGCCCTTTTCAACCATTTCGTCCTGGAAACTGTTTAACTTGCTGAAAAAGCGGTCGTTCACCTTTGGATTGGAAACAAAAGTGCCCTTGCCCTTGTAGCGGTTTAAGTACCCTTCGTTTACCAGTTCGGTGAAAGCCTGACGAATAGTAGGCCGCGAGATATTCAGCAGTCTGCACAGTTCGTTTTCCGGGAGGAGCAATTCGCCCTCTTTCAGTGTTCTGTTTTCAATTAAAGATAGAATCTGCTTTTTTAACTGATAATACAGAGGAACCGGAATGTCTTTATCGAGTTTGATAAAGTCTATCATGGCTTAATAATAATTAAAGATGTAAAAAATGTAAAGACTGCTGAATATCTTTTATGCTAGAGTTCCGGCGTTGACAAAAAAAAATAACAATACTAATATGTAATTACATATTTATACCAATTTATATCAGTGTTAAATGAGGCGATTTGTGAAGATACTTGTTACCCCGACTTCTTTCAAACCAGATTCCAATAGTCCGGCTATGACAGAACTGAAATCGTTTGCCGACTCTCTTGTGTTTAATCCGTCGGGCAAGCCGCTTTTGCAGGATGAGCTTATTCCCCTTCTTGACGGCTGTGATGGCTGTATCGCCGGTCTTGATTATTATACCGCCGCCGTGATTGAAAACACTGATCGCCTCAAAGTGATTTCCCGCTACGGCGTTGGTGTTGACCGGGTGGACTTGGCGGCGGCAAAAACGAGAAACGTTGTTGTCTGCAATACTCCCGGCGCGAACACGCAAGCTGTTGCCGACCTTGCCTTTGCGTTGCTGCTTTCTGTCGCGCGAAAAGTGCCGCTCCTTGACCGGAAAACCCGCGACGGTCAATGGCTGCGTTCAAGCGGTATCGAACTGTACGGCAAAACACTTGGTATTTTGGGACTTGGCGCAATTGGCAAAGCTGTTGCCCGGCGGGCTGCAGGCTTTTCGATGAATGTTATCGCTTTTGATCCATATATGGATACCCAATACGCTCAGGCGAACGGCATTGTCCCGGCGGATTTTGACACGGTTATCAAGGAGGCAAACTTTATCAGCCTCCACTTACCGCTAACAGAAGGAACAAAGCGTATCATTTCTGCGGATGCGATGCGGACTATGAAAAAAGGCGCCGTCATCGTGAACACCGCCCGGGGCGGGCTTATCGATGAAGTGGCGGCGTATGACTTCCTCGCATCCGGGCATCTGGGTGGGATGGGGCTGGATGTGTACGAGGAAGAGCCGCCTGTGAAATCGCCGCTTTTTGAACTGGAAAATGTTGTGCTTACCCCGCACACATCCGCACACACCGTTGAGGCAACTGAGGCGATGGCTTTTATGGCAGTGCAAAATCTCATTGAGGTGCTGTCCGGCACGTCATGTGCGAACATCGTGTAAAAGGGCGCATAACATTTAGGCTAGAATATTTGTAAAAATATAAATCAAGAAAGCTACAAGTAAAACCTCATTAAAAATCTCCTGTTGATAATTGTGGTTGCATTTGTAAAACCCAACGTACGATAACAATAGGATAATATTTAGATTTTTTGTGTTGACAGCTTGTTTTTAACATGATAACATAATAATGTCATTATATTATGACTTAAAGGAACGTACGGTTTTATATGAGTAGGTTTCTGGTTCAAATGGAAGGGATAGAAAAAAAATTCTCTGGTGTTCATGCTCTTAACAATTGTCGTTTTGAGCTTCTTGCCGGGGAGGTGCATGCCCTCATCGGGGAAAACGGTGCGGGTAAATCAACCCTCATGAAAATCTTGTCCGGTGTTTATTTGAAAGATTCCGGTAGCGTCAAACTTCGGGGCAACAATATAGAACTGCAAAACGCGAAACAGGCGCTGGACAGTGGAATAAGTATTATTCATCAGGAACTTAATTTGATGAAGCACCTGAGCGCGGCGCAAAATATTTTTATTGGTCGGGAACAGAAAAAATCCCTCCCGTTTTTAGTAGACGAAAAAGAAATTAACCGCAAGACGAAAGAACTTTTCGATTTAATTAATCTTGATCTTGATTCCCGCTCTTTGGTGTCGTCTCTTACTGTTGCCCAGCAACAAATGGTAGAAATAGCAAAGGCTCTGTCTTTTAATATGGATGTGCTTATTATGGATGAGCCGACATCGGCGCTGAGCGATTCGGAGATTGAAAAACTGTTTAACGTCATACGCGGGTTGCGCGAGCAGGGCAAGGGTATCGTGTATATTTCCCATCGAATGGAGGAGCTTCGGCAAATCTGCGACAGGGTTACAATTATGAGGGATGGAAGTTATATAACCACATCTTTGATGAAGGAAATTACCACCGAACAGATTATCGCCCAGATGGTAGGGCGGGAGATTTTTGAAACACGGCACGCCCGCGAGGATACATCCCAAAGAGAAAATATTCTTGAAGTGAGAAATCTCAGCCGCGGGCGTATGGTGAAAGATGTTTCTTTTGATTTACGCAGGGGCGAGATTCTCGGCTTTGCGGGGCTTATGGGCGCGGGCAGAACCGAGACGATGCGGCTTATTTTCGGGGCAGACCCAATGGAAGCAGGCGAGATTTTTATCAAAGGAAAAAAGATTGCCATAAGAAATACAAAAGATGCCGTGGAAAATGGAATTGGTTATTTGTCGGAAGATCGCAAACGTTTCGGTCTTGCGCTGAATATGACGGTAAAAGAAAATACCGTTATGGCTGCCATAGGAAAATTCTTAAAAATATTTGGTGTGCTTGATGAAAAGAAACAGCGAAGTGTCGCCGTGCAATATGCGGAGCGCCTAAAAACAAAAACGCCAAGCATTGAACAACAGGTTAAAAATCTTTCCGGCGGTAATCAGCAAAAAGTTGTCATTGGGAAATGGCTGGTGAGGGACTGTGATATTTTGATTTTTGACGAACCTACAAGAGGCATTGATGTGGGCGCAAAAAGTGAAATATACAAGCTCCTGAACGAGCTGGCGGAACGTGGAAAGTCGATAATTATGGTTTCTTCCGAGTTGCCGGAGATACTCCGCATGAGCCACCGCGTAGTGGTAATGTGCGAAGGCAGAATAACGGCAACGCTTGACGCGGAAGAAAGCACTCAAGAAAAGATAATGCACTACGCCACATTACGTGCCGATGCCACCTTGCGTGGAGATAAAACTGCATGAAATCTAAATGCACAGCAGAGGAGATAAAATGGTAAAACAAACGCAATTACATAAACGAATTGATACAAGGGCGATGCAAACGATACTTGCCTTTTCAAGCCTTATTATTCTTTTCATTATTTTCAGTATTGCTTCTCCGTTTTTCTTAACCACGCCAAACTTGATCAACATTCTGAATATGACGGCGGTAAACGGTATTCTTGCTGTGGGAATTACATTCATTATTATAAGCGGAGGCATTGACCTATCTGTAGGAACGGTGATGATTTTTGGAGCTGTCTTTGTCGGCGTCGCTCTGACTAATCTGGGGCTTCCTATTCCGGTGGGAATCGCGGCGGGAATTCTTGCCTCGATGCTCTGCGGTTTTGTCAACGGGCTGAGCGTTGCTTATTTAAGGCTGCCTCCGTTTATAGCCACATTGGGGATGATGAATATTTCCAGAGGGCTTAACCTTGTCATAACCGACGCGCGACCAATTCACTTTTCCGAAACTCCGCTTTTTACCCGGCTTGCCACCTGGCCTATTTTAGGAATACCGGCGGGGGCTTTTGTTTTCTTTGTGTGTGCAGGTGGCGCCGCGTTTATTCTGTCCAAGACGATAATTGGCCGTTACTGTTACGCGATTGGCTCAAACGAGGAAGCTGCGCGCTTATCCGGCATCAACACAAAACGGTGGAAAGTCGCAATGTATTCGATATGCGGTTTTTTCTGCGGTATTGCCGGAGTTGTAATAGCTAGCCGTATCGCGTCAGCCCAGCCCTCGCTGGGGCCGGGTTTTGAACTTGACGCAATTGCCGCGGCTGTTATAGGCGGTGCTTCCCTTTCCGGCGGGCAAGGTCGCATTTTGGGAACTGTTATCGGAGCGTTCATTATTACGGTGTTGACCAACGGGCTTAGAATAATTGCCGTTCCCCAGCAATGGCAAATGGTCATTATCGGTATTATCATTTTGGGCGCGGTATATCTTGATATTGTGCGGCGCAGGGAAAAATAGGCTTTCGTCAATAACGCTGTTGCTGTTATTGATATAAATAAACACACGGACACAGTCCGTAAAACAGTTGGAGGAAATATGAAGAAGTTGGTTTTAATGGTGCTGCTGGTGAGCGTGATCGCGGGAGGATTGGTGCTTGGGGCGTGTAATCGCGGCGGTGGGCGTGCTCCTGACGCGATCCACATCGAAGTTGTGTCCAAGGGATTTTTGCACGAGTTCTGGCAGAATGTCTACACGGGTGCGAAGCAGGCTGCGGATGAACTTGGTGTTACCATCAATTTTGTCGGACCGGAAAGCGAAGCGGACATTGATGTGCAAACCGATATGTTTGAAACGGCGCTAGTGAGAAGTCCGTCGGCGATTGCTTTTGCCGCCCTTGATGCCGTGGCGCAGGAGTCGCTTGTCGCCAGAGCCGTCGCCCAGGGTATTCCCGTTGTAACATTTGATGCCACTGTCAGACCGGATACCAATGTGAGCAGTTTTGTCGCTACTAACAGCTTGGAAGCCGGTTCAACAGCGGCTACGAAAATGAATGAAGCTCTTGGCGGCATGAGCGGCAAAGTTGCCGTTATCGCCAGTGATATGACGAACACCACTCAGACGGAACGGCGCGATGGCTTTCTCAACGCGGCGAGGGACATATATCCTAACATCGAGATTGTAGCTGTTGTTTACGGCGTTGATCCCTTTGTTGCCGAAGCGGAAGTTACATCTGTGCTGATAGCCAATCCCGATCTTGCGGGATTTTACGCCTGTAACGAAGGCACAGCTATCGGGCTTGCGAACGCACTGAGAAACACCGGCAGAGTAGGGCGAGTTATCGGAATAGGCTTTGACTCAGGAAGGCTTCAGTTGGATGCCATTAGAGACGGCACTCTTCACGGAGCTATCCAGCAGAATCCCAGGCTGATTGGTTATCAGGCAATTCAGTTTGCGCACGATGCCTACAAGGGGCTTCCAGTACCGAAAGTGTTTGACACTGGTATAGTGTGGGCTGATAAGAATAATATTGACAGCCCTGAAGTACAGGCGGTTATTTACCAGTAATCGCTGTTGATTGTCCTATGAACGCCGGAGGTAGCTCCGGCGTTATTTTTTAATACAAGGGATATGTAGAACAAATGGCAAAGTATATTTTGGCACACGATCTTGGAACAACCGGGAACAAGGCAACTCTTTTTTCACTTGACGGTGAATTGGGGGCATCTGTTCTTTATGAGTATCCCGTTTCATATCCATGCAACGACTGGGTAGAGCAGAACCCGGAAGATTTTTGGAAAGCCGTGTGCCTTTCAGGAAAGCAGCTTTTGGAAAAAGCCCGCGTAACACCTGCCGATGTTGCGGGGATATGTTTCAGCGCTCAGATGATGGGCTGCCTTCTTGTCGATAGCGAAGGCAATCATTTGCGTCCTATTATTACATGGGCGGATACCCGTTCGACCCGGCAAGCCGAAGAAATGGAAAAGAAACTTGGGATGGAATATGTGTACCGCGTAACGGGGCATCGTATCAGCGCTTCGTACTCCGCCGCCAAGCTGCTGTGGGTTAGGGATAACGAGAACGCTGTCTACAAGCGTTCTTATAAAATGCTCAACGCAAAAGATTTCATTATCCACAAATTGACTGGAAATTTTGTTACCGATTACAGCGATGCATCATCAACGAATTTGTTCAACCTCGATAAAAAAGACTGGGATGAACAGAGCATCAACGAGCTGGGAATTCCCCGCTCTCTGCTCCCCGATCCTCATCCTTCATCGGATCGGGCTGGCAGCGTAAGTGCCAGGGCTGCGCGGGAAACGGGGCTACTGGAAGGAACGCCGGTGATCATTGGGGGCGGAGACGGAAGTTGCGCCTGTGTTGGAGCGGGAGTGGTAAGCGAAGGCAGCGCTTACAATGTGCTGGGTTCTTCTTCGTGGATTTCTCTTGCAAGTCGCAAGCCTGTGTACGATCCCCACATGCGTACTTTTAACTGGGTGCACCTTGATCCGGAGCTGTATACACCCTGCGGAACTATGCAAGCAGCCGGATATTCCTACAACTGGTACAGAAATACGCTGTGCGGCGAAGAAATGACGCAAGCGCGGCAATGCGACGAGAATCCCTACAACTTAATTAACGCGGGTGTTGCCGCTTCATCACCTGGCGCAAACGGTCTCATTTATCTGCCGTACCTCCTTGGTGAACGATCTCCCCGTTGGAATCATGACGCGAGGGGCGCGTTTATCGGCCTTTCGGTAAACTCCGGTAAAGGAGACATTTCAAGGGCGGTTTTGGAGGGGGTTGCTTTTAACCTGAAAATTATTTTAGGTATTCTGGAAAATGGTATAGCAGGCGGTATCAACGAAGTAATTCTTATCGGCGGAGGGGCAAAGGGCGATGTATGGCTGCAGATAATTTCCGATATTTGGCAAAAGCCTCTGACCGTTCCGGTTCTGAGAGAGGAGGCGACTAGTCTCGGCGCTGCTGTTTGCGGCGGTATCGGCATAGGCGCGTTTAAGGATTACCAAGCAATCAGCCGCTTTAATAAAGTTGAAAAGGTAATAACGCCAAATGCCGCTTTAGCGGAGCAATATAACTCGCTGTTTTCGATATTCGATAAATCCTATGAAAGTCTAAAAACTGTTTACAAGGAGCTGGCAGAATACAGGCGCACGTTTGCCGGATAATTACATTTGATTTATTATCAATTTTTAATTTGCAATCCGCCCGCTGAACTCGGCAGGCGGACACAGGCGGCTAAGCGGTACCTGCTTTCTTCGGGGCGGAAAGGGCGGGGATAAGCAACGCAAAGACAAACATAACCGCCGTGTACAGCAACGCGCGGGTGTAGCTGCCGGAGGACTGGTACACTCTGGCGTAGACGGTCGGGCCGGCAACAGCGGCTATTCCCCACGCGGTGAGCATCCAGCCGTAAATCCGCCCGGCGTACTTTGTTCCGAACGTGTCGGCGGCGTAGGCGGGCATTGTCGCAAATCCGCCGCCTAGGCAAGCGTACTGGTAGCAGATGAGGATGACAAACAGCGGCAGACTCGGCGGCGCGATATACAGAACGAAAAAGAGAATTGCCTGAGAAGCGAACAGAATAAAAAACACTGTCCGCCTCCCGATTTTATCCGAAAGCGATGCCCAGATGAGGCGGCCAAGCCCGTTGAAAATTGCGAACAGGAGCAGCAGAGAACCAGCCGCCGCCGCCTGAGAATCAACCGGAATAGTGCTGTTCTTCATAAACTCCTGCGCCATCGGTGATGCTTGCGAAATGACAGCAACTCCAGCGGTAACGTTCAAAAACAACATCACCCAGAACAGGTAAAAGTATTTCGTGCGGAGAGCTTCGCCGAGCGTCATTCCCGAAGCCGCCGATGTTCCGGCTGGCTGTGTCCATCCCGGCGGGCTGTATCCGGCGGGAGGTGCAACCATAAGCTGCGCGGCGGCAACCACAGCCGCAAAGAAAACGCCGCCAAAAATGTACAGCGTAGTGGGCACGCCAATTTTTGCAATCATTCCCGGTGCAAGCCACGCCATCATCCCCGACCCCAAGCCGAAGCCCATCACCGCAAGTCCGGTAATAAGCCCGCGCTTGTCGGGGAACCATTTGACCAGCGTGGCAATCGGTGTGATGTAGCCAAAGCCCAGCCCGATGCCGCACAGAAGTCCGTAGCCACAATAGATGAGGGGCAGCGAGCCGATGTGGGCGGCGTATCCGGTAACGAGGATGCCCGCGCCGAAAAAAGCGCCGCCAACGGTGGCGACAACACGCGGTCCTTTGGAGTCAAGAATGTAGCCGCCGACTGCGGCGGAAAACGCCATAACGAAAATAGCAATCGTAAACGCCACGGTGATGCTGGGCATTGCCCACCCGTGCGCGGCGTTCAGCGGGCGCGGAAATACGCTCCATGCGTAGACTGTCCCCAGACAAGCCTGTATTACGATTCCGGCAACCGCGATTATCCAGCGGTTGGCGACCTTTGCCGTTTTTGCGGCAGTTGCAGATTCTATTGCAGACACAATTCCTCCAAAACACTTTCTATCGCGCACTGTTAGATATTTACGATCGATATTACATAATAATCAATGTCTAGGTAAAAGTCTAACACGCTTTCAGAAAAAGAAAGTCTGCGCCAGCTTTTAAAAACTCGTGTGGCAAAATATTGCCTGAACATGTTAATCACGATCTGACGTAAAACACCGCCGCCGTTGCGAATTAGCCAACGGCTAATGCGCCAGTTTTTTCCTGAAAGACAGCAGCATTTTTCGCAGTGCTCTCCGCCGCGCTTCGGCGGTGCGGAAAAGGCGGTACACGATGGGGCGGCAGGGAAAGTCCCAACTTCCCGGGCGGTGAACAATCTTTCCGCCAAAGCCGGTTTTGAAACGATACAGCCCTGCCATCGGGTGAGAAGGATCGCTGCTGGGGGCAATGCCGAACAGGTCGTATTCGGCGCACCCGGCGTCTTTCGCGTCCTGCATCGCCTGAACTTGCAGAGCATACGGCGACATCAAGCTGCGCTTTTTGCCCGATGACGCGCCGTACAGGTACACCGCCTCCCGCCCGCGAAAAAGCGTTACAATTCCAGCAAGCACATCGCCTTCGTGCTCGGCGAGGTACAGCCGCGTGTCGGCGGCGGCGCAACCGCCAGCAACCTTGCCGCGGTCAAGCAACGTTCGGTAATATTCCGCGCTGTGAATGGCGATGCCATCCCGCTCGGCAGTTTCTTTCAGAAGATCGTAAAACACTGACATTTCTTCGGCGGCGGCGCGGCGCACGGTAACGCCCTTTTTCAAGGCAAGCCGGGCATTGTACCGCCACTTTGGTTTCATCCGGGCGAGAATATCTTCCATTGGCGGGGCGAGATCGACAAGCACCGTATCCGGAGCTTGAACGTCGGCACTGGCGCGCACGAAGGGCGGCGGAATTTGCGCTTCCGGAACGAATGCCGCCGCTGGTTCTTCCGGCGGATTTTCCTCCGCTGTGTACCACGGAGGATCGAAGCGGATAAAAACCGTGTCAGGCGGCACATGCCCTTTCAGCGCCGCCGCCAGCTCTTTCAGCGCAGCCCAGCGTTCAGCGTCTGTGTGAACGGGAACGGCAGTGGGCAACTGCGGCCCCCAGGGAATGTAGATCAGCGAAAAGTGAATTGCCGCGCCGAGCGAGAACGAGCGGCGCAACGCCAGCAACGGCGTGGCGGAAACGTTACCGCCCGTTTCCCACTGAACCTCAAAGGCGAGCGCCTCCCAGCCAAACCGCGCTTTAAAATTGCCCCACAATGCGGACTGCAAAAAAACAGCGGCGGCATCGCAAGCGGAAAGCTCCGCTCGCCGGATAGAGCGTACACGAACGGCATTCGGGGGCGTTGTCAGCGGACTGCTCCCTGCGCGACAACCTTTGTCTTTACCGGCTTTCCGTCAAGCAAGAGCGCCCTGCCGCCGGACATGACAACGTTGTCCCGCACCTCGATGGGTATCGAGAAAAACGTGTCGATGTCGATTTCGGCGGGAGGCTCGACAGACGCAAGCCCATCGAGCGTTACCCGCGTTCCCAGCGGAATATCCGCCGCATCGAGCGCCTCAACCCGCTCAGTCGGCGAACCATCCGGCGCGGGCGCTCCTTCGCGGTCGGAGGCGGCAAGAAGCATCCCCCGGCTTTCCGTGCCTCGCAGTTTCGCGGGCTTTAAGTTGTACGCCAGAAGAATATTCTTGTTGAGTAAATCTTCTTCCTTATAATATGGCACAAGCCCTGAAACGATTACCCGCTGTTCGACAGCGCCTTCAGCGTTCAGCAGTTCCAGCGTTTCGATGTAGAGCTTGTCCGCCTTCGGATGCCGCTCGATTTTGACGATTTTCGCCACGCGCAAGTCAAGCGTTTTTGCAAAGCGAATATCCGCAGGTTCAGCAGGTTCAAGCGCAGGAGCAGCGTTAGTTACGGCGGGCGTGGACGCAGAAACAGCTGCAGCCGCTGTTGGCGCGGGAGTTTCCACAGCGCGATCTTTCTGGCTTCCGGAAAAGCGCTCCCGCAGTTCCGCGATTTTGTCATCTTCGAGTTTGGAAAAAAGAACATCGCACTTTACAACCCGCTGCAGCCCTTCGCGCTTTCCAAGCACGCTCCACGCAAGTTTGCCGCCGTCAAAGGTCAGCCCAAAGAACGACGCGATGTGTTCGGCGGCGTGCGGCATAACGGGATGAATCAGAACGGCGATGTCCCGCGCCACATAGCACAAGTTGCCGATAAGAGCTTGCGCTGCGGCAGGATCGTCGACTCGTTTTTTCCACGGCTCGCCGTCCTGAAACGTTTTATTGGCAAACGAGGACAACTGAAACACAAGGTGAAAAGCGTCTCGCAGTTCCGCGCGTTCAAAGGCGGCGGCAATTTTCTCTTCATAGCCCCGAACCGTTGTCCAAAACTCGCCGCTGTCGCCAAAAAACCCATCATCGCCGCCGCACGAAATCTCTCCACCATAGTAGCGGCTTGCAAACGAAAGCGTGCGATTGACAAGATTCCCGAGGTTGCCGATAAGCTCGCTGTTTACCTTCTCCTGAAAATCCTTCCACGTAAAAAGCGCATCCGACTTTTCCGGGCGATTATAGAAAATATAAAAACGCCACACGTCCGCAGGGATTCCAGTCTCAATCGCATCAGTACCGAAAACGCCAATTCCCCGCGATTTGGAAAACTTCCCGCTTTCGTAATTCAAATACTCGCTCGACGACATGTGGTGCAGCATTGTCCAGTTCTCGCCACTCCCCAAAAGGCTCGACGGGAAAATCACTGTGTGGAAAGGAATATTGTCCTTGCCGATAAACTGGAACAGTTCGGTTTCGCCGGGGCTTTTCCACCAGTAATCGACAAATGCGCGCCAGTCCTTGCCCCGCTCCAGCGCCAGATTCCCCGTTATCGAAAGGTAGCCAATCGGCGCATCAAACCACACATAAAAAACCTTTTTTTCGTAGCCAGGCTTTGGCACGGGAATGCCCCACTTCAGGTCGCGGGTGATAGCGCGCTCGCGCAACCCGTCCCGAATCCACGCCTGCGTCATCTGAATCGCATTGTTCGCCCAGAAACCCTTCACCGAGGCGGTTTTAATCCACTCCTCAAGCCGGTCTTTGATTTTAGGGAGGTCGATATACAGGTGCTTGGTTTTTTCCACACGCGGAGCCGCGCCGCAACTCGAACATTTCGGGTCTTTCAATTCAGTCGGGTCAAGCAGCTTGCCGCAGTCCTCGCACTGATCCCCGCGGGCATTCGCCGATGTGCAGTGCGGGCAAGTTCCCAAAACGTAGCGATCCGCCAGGAAGCGCTCGCACGAAGAACAGTAAAGCTGCTGGATTTCGCGTTCGGCAATAAGCCCCGCCTCATCGAGCTTGCGAAAAATATCCTGCGTAACTTCGGTTTGAATTGGCGTTGACGTGCGCCCGAACTTGTCAAACGCAATCCCGAACCAGCGGTAAATGCTGTCGTGCAGTGCGTAGTAACGGTCGCACAGTTCGCGGGGCGTTACACCCTCCTCAGCAGCGCGGGTTTCAGTTGCGGTCCCGTACTCGTCGGTGCCGCACACATACAGCGTTTCATATCCTCGAAGCCTGCAAAACCGGGCGAATACATCGGCGGAAAGAACCTGAATAAGATTCCCCAAATGCGGAACATTGTTCACATAGGGGAGAGCGGAAGTGATTAATCTGCGTTTCATAGTAGCTATTATGTAAGTCCGCGCCACTTCAGTCAAGCAAGCCGCGCGAGGCTTTGTTCTAGGCGTTGAAATCGAGAGTACAGAACCGTCTTTTATTTTGACAATTTCTTGATTATACCTTTTGCTGTATATTCATTTATATCTAAATGGCGAGGAATAGAAGTAAACTCATGGGTACGAGGATTTTCATAAATATCATGCTTTTTTCCATGTCGAATAAAAACAGCGCCAAATTTATGCACCTGTTCAAGCAATTTTTCCCTTTTCATGCAGGTAATTTTATCCTGCCAATTTTTCGAATTGTTGCAAGATGCTTTTTTTCTTCCTGTTTGGTTTCGTAGATTTCAATGAGGGCTTCTTCAAGTTCGGCTAAGGAAACACCTTGCGTGGAATCATCAGGGAAATCATTCAGAAATCCAACAAAAAATGCGCCATCTTGCCAATAGGTATATTCCAAGTCCATTGTTTTCTCCTTGTACTATTCATGGTAGTACAGAATAAAAGCAAATGTCAACCAACACAAAAACAACGAGCCGCCCGAAGAGGCGGCTCGCATTTACCAGAAAACGCTGATTGCAGTCGGTAAGACCGCAATCAGTTGTAACGTATACTAGAAAACTACGCGAACAGAAGCGTATGCCGCAGAGTTTATACCGTGATTTCCACCCCAAGAAGCACCAGAGGCTTTGTCTTTATCGCCTAAGTCGATATTAATGAGCCCGCCTAATTCAAAGAAGGAACTGGCGTTGGAGCTGACAGAGAAGCGGAATGCAGGTCGCAATTGAACAAACATATCGTCCTTGTTCCAAGTTTCATTGGTGAGTATCCAGTAGGTATTATGCAAAGTCTGCATCTTATTATAACCGCCTGCCGTACCGCCCATTACGAAGTGGGCATCAAGACGAGGCTGCAGCCAGTCAGTAGCCTGATAGTAAGCCCCAAGCATTGCCCACACGTGCATATCACTGTTATCTACACTGTTCAAACCAACGCTACCGCCCAAGCGTAGATCCAAGCCATCAACAAGCCCGGTATGTCCAAGGGTAACGTAGAAGTTCATAATACCCAAATCAGAAAACTCTTCAACATTACGCAGTCGTGCAGTGAGCGCTGCATGGAGACTGGACACGCCCAAGTACTGAAAACTTAAGTAAGTCTGAGAAGCTACCCCACTATCGCGGCTTGTGATTGCTTCACGCTTGGAGCGTGCGGTTCTATTGCTAACGCCCGCTACAACTTTGAAAACTTCGGGCATCATATATGATACAGCAAAGTTCCCTTGTGGCTGATCGGAAGTGCCAATTTGTGGCGCTGAAGATAAATCACTATTTGAATCTTCTGGTTTTCTGGATTCTGTTGTATTTGAATAGGCACCAAAACCAAAGTATAGGTTTTCAACAGGCTTCACTGTCAGCATCAACCCTAACCCTTCGCCATTATCCCCACCAAACATTCTGTCAAGCGCACTAAAGGTCGTGTCATTTACACGTCCACCCTTAATTACGAACATTGAGTTGTTGAAGGAAAGCCAGCCGTAGGCATAGTCAAACCAAGCCATAAGGTCGGTGTTGAATCTTGCAAAACCTTCTGCTCTTAACTGAAAGTCCGCACCAACGTTTTTATCATCATTTGTAAACCGTGTAAGTAAGGTAGTGCGGAAACTGTTATCCGTTTGGGAATGAGTCAGCGGTGCAACAATGGGATCGTCTTGATCCTGCAGGAAGTACAGCCCCAATCCTCCGTCCACCGTGCCATTGAATGTCCACCCTTGCGCGAACACCCCTCCGACGGCAACGGCAAAAACCACTAAACCAATGAGAATTTTCTTCATTTTGAATCCTCCTAATGAAAACGGAGGGAGCCAACCTACGGTTGTCCTTTTCCTCCTATTGTTTAGAAAAATCATATCACGCTCCATAAATAGCTGTCAAGCATTTTTTACTGTTTTTTTTGCTTTGGTTAGCTTTTATTTTGAGACATCACGCTACCTGCACCTGCGGGGTTACTCAGGCAGACGAACGGGTGTATACTGCTGGCACGGGGTTTGAATGTTTACACACCCCGTTAGTGGCTGGAAATATTCCGGCTTTTATATATCGGGGGCCGAAAAGCCCCTGTTTTTGTTTGACCAGCTAAAATCCCGAGGACTTGTGTAAACTATACGCACTGGTATAATAATACCATGAGCGAACATACAACAATAAATGTTGCTGGCATGAGCTGTGCAGTGTGCGCCCAAACTGTGGAAAAAGCTCTGAAAGCCCTTGAAGGTGTGGAAAGCGCGGCGGTGAATATTGCCGCCGAGAAAGCGGCGGTGAGCTACAATCCGCAAACGATTGACCTTGCCGCCCTGCACGCGGCAATCGAGGCAGCGGGGTACACAGTTGTCAAGCCGCAGAAAAACCAGTACGACGAGGACAAGGCGCGCAAGGAGCGGGAAACCAGAACGTTGCGGCGCAAGTTTATTACGGCGGTTGTGTTCGCCCTTCCCTTGCTGTATATCTGTATGACGCCGATGTTTCCCCGGCTGTCTCTGTTTGTTCCGGCTTTTGTTCACCCGGATTTTTCGCCGCTGAACTTTGCCATCGCGCAGATTGCACTGATGATACCCATCGTCATTGCCGGGTATAAATTTTACACTGCCGGTTTTGCCGCACTGCTCAGGCACAGCCCGACGATGGACTCGCTCATTGCCATTGGGACTTCGGCGGCGATAGTGTACAGCGCGTTCGGAGT